>Ga0222713_10000187_pt1 | contig 67165 bp, 71 predicted proteins | sample C33_649DmetaG_FD_165061 | JGI IMG/M metagenome (GOLD analysis project Ga0222713, IMG submission 165061) | Estuarine water microbial communities from San Francisco Bay, California, United States - C33_649D | ecosystem: Environmental > Aquatic > Marine > Unclassified | place: USA: California...
GCTCGCCGGTTTCATGCGCGTGCTGACCGAAGACTTCGTCAACCGCTACCGCGGCCGGCTGATCAACATCCACCCTTCGCTGCTGCCCTCGTTTACCGGACTGCACACCCACCGTCAGGCGCTTGAGGCCGGCGTGCGCGTACACGGCTGCACGGTGCACTTCGTCACCCCGCAACTCGACCACGGCCCGATCATCATCCAGGCCGCGGTGCCGGTGTTGCCCGGTGATGATGAAGATGCGCTCGCAGCGCGGGTGCTCGCCGAAGAACACCGCATTTACCCGCAGGCGGTGCGCTGGCTGTGTGAAGACCGTGTGACGCTGGATACAGACGGCCGTGTCCGGATTGCCGGGGTCAGCAACGCTGCCGGCGCCCTGCTCTCGCCGCCGCCCGATGCCTGAGCGGATCAGCATGATCATGACCTTGCTGCTGGCATTGTTGCTGCCGGCCGCCACGGCAATTGCTGCGCCACAAGCCGTGAAGGCCCAGTATGAGGTCTCACTCAATGGTGCGCCCGTAGGCGTGATGCAGGATGTATTCGAGATCCGCGACGGACGCTACAACATCGTCAGTGAAACCCATGCCATCGGCGTACTGGCACTGGTGCAGCGCCGCCCGGCGCGCGTCACCAGCAGCGGCGAGGTCAACCGCACGGGGCTGCGCCCGCAAACCTTTGAAGCCACGCGCGGCAACAGCGATGCGCGGCGCGTGCGCGCCGATTTTGACTGGACCGCACACAAGCTGACGCTGAACCATGACGGCCGCAGCGAAACTGCAGCGCTGCCGCCCGGTGCGCAGGACCGGCTGTCGGTGATGTACCAGTTCCTGTTCCTCAATGCGTATCAGGTGCGCGATCTGAAGTTTGCGATGACCAACGGCCGCAAAATCGATCAGTACCATTACGCCACCGGCCCGGACACCGCGCTGGATACACCGATGGGACGCCTCGCAGTCATTCATCTGGTGAAGCAGCGCGCGCCCGGCGATACCGCCACTGAAATCTGGCTGGCGCACGAACACGCGATGCTGCCGGTGAAAATGCGCATCATCGAAGACGACGGCAGCCGCTACGAGCAGGTCATCGTCAAAATCGAAATGCCGACAGCGGTTCAGCCATGAGCGCACGCCGCACGGCGCGGCGCATGCTCGCCGCCGCGGCCATCTCCTTGATCGCCCATGCCGCGCTGCTCGGCGGCTCATGGCTCATGCCGCCGGAAGCGCCGCCCGAACTGCCGACGCTGACCGCACGCCTGCAACCGCTGCCGCCCCCGCCGCCCGCAAAACCCGTCGCGCCGCAACGTCAGCGTGTGGCTGCCGCAGCACCTTCTGCTAGCGCGCTTCCGTATGTCGCGCCGGTGCTGAGCGACAGCACAGCTGCAACCACCGCAGAACCGGCTGCACCGCCGCCTGCCGCTGAACCGGTAGTCACTGCGAGCGCCGCACCCACCGCATTCCGCATGCCCGAAGCGCCTCCGGTGCCCAGCTTCCCGCGCAAAGGCCAGATCACCTATCAACTGACGATGGGGCCCGACCAGACGCCCGTTGGCCGTACGGTGCAAACCTGGGAATTCGAAGGCACGCAGTACCGGCTGGGCAGCCAGTCGGAAAGCACCGGCTTGATCGAAATGTTCCGGCCGCACCGTTACAACTATCTGAGTAAAGGCACGCTGTCCGATCAGGGGCTGCGCCCCGAACGGTTTCTCGCCAGCGTGAAACGCGGCAGTCGCACCGAAGAATCCATCGCGGTGTTCGACTGGAACGAGCACAAGGTGCGGCTGGGCCGCATGCCGCAGCAGACCACGGTCGAACTACCCGCCGACAGTCAGGATGTCATCAGCTTCATGTATCAGCTCGCGCTGGCACCGCCGGCGCCGGGACGCATCCGTTTTCCGTTCACACGCGGAGCCCGCCTCGACATGGTGAGCTTTGATGTACTGCCGCCGGAAACCATTGACACGCCGCTGGGCCGCCTGCGCACCATTGCCGTGGTCCAGGTGCGCGAGGGCGACAGTGAAAGCCTCGCCGTATGGCTCGCCACGGACTACCGCAATCTGCCGGTACGCATCCGTTTTTATAACCGCCATGGCGAGGTCTCGGGAGAGCAACTCGTCGACGAAATCAGGGTCAGTGACCGATGAAACCTCCATATAAAAAATCCCGCCAGAAAACCGAAGAAACGGTTGTCAACTCACGCTCGGGACCTTCGCACAGCCGTCTTGATGAAGCCGCCAGCGCGCTGAGCCGCGTGCTGACTTTTGAATATCCGGCGGATGCCGTGCTCAGCCGTTATTTTCGCGACCGTCTGGCGCTGGGTCAGCAGGACCGCGCCTTTGTCGCGGAGTCGGTGTTCGGCGTATTGCGCCGCAAGCTGCTGCTGGATTACATCGCGCCGGAGGCTACGCCCCGCCAGCTGCTGCTGCTATGGCTGGCGCGGATTGGCGGATACAGCGGACGCGAGCTAGGCGCACTGTGCTCCAGCGAAGAAACACAATGGCTCAACAGCACCCGCGCCCAGGGCACGCTGCCGCTGTCGGTTGAGGCGGACCTTCCGCAATGGGTCATCGAACGCCTGCCGGAACATGATGCGGATTTCATCCGTGCGCTCGGACGCTCATTGCAGGAATCCGCGCCGCTCGATCTGCGCGTCAACACACTGCGCGCCACCCGTAACGAAGTACTGGCGCGGCTGGAAGCCGAAGGTATCGCGGCTGCGCCGACGCCGCTGTCGCCGATCGGCATCCGGCTGCAGGTCAAACCCGCGCTGAGCCGCCATCCGCTGTTCACCAGTGGCGCGGTGGAAGTGCAGGACGAAGGCAGCCAGCTGCTGGGTTATCTGCTAGCGCCGCGGCGCACCGATCTGGTGGTCGATTTCTGTGCCGGCGCCGGCGGCAAGACACTGATGCTCGGCGCACTGATGAATTCGCAGGGCCGCATTTATGCTTTCGACGTTTCGGAGAAACGCCTGTCGAAACTGAAGCCGCGACTGAAACGCTCCGGCCTGTCCAATCTGCACCCGCAGGTGATAGCACATGAAAACGACACCAAGGTGAAACGCCTCGCCGGCAAGATCGACCGCGTGCTGGTCGATGCACCGTGCAGCGGGCTGGGCACGCTGCGCCGCAATCCCGATCTGAAATTCCGTCAGTCGCCGGAAGGCGTGGCGGAGCTGCTGGTGAAACAGACCTCAATCCTCAACGCTGCGGCACGACTGGTCAAACCCGGCGGCCGGCTGGTCTACGCGACCTGCAGCCTGCTGACCACGGAAAACCAGCAGATCGTCGACGCATTTCTCGCCGCACATCCGCAGTTCACCGCACTGAACTGCGGCGACCTGCTGCAGAAACAAGGCATCACGCTGGAATGCGGCGACCACATGCAGCTGTGGCCGCATATTCACCGTACCGACGGATTTTTTGCCGTGGCATTGGAGCGCGCCGCAGGCTGAATGTGCAGTTCCTGCGTGCTAACATGATTTTCCAAAATGCTCCGCAACCCCTATCAACGTCCATGATCGTATCCGCTGAAATCCACGGTTTGCTGCTCGACCTCTTGGAAGACCTGCGCAGCATCAAGATCCTGTGGCAGGTCGGCGTGCTGCTCTCCTGCATCGGCATCGGCTGGTTCCTCGCACGCAGCTACAACCGGCGGGTGCAAGGCCATGCGCCGATGGACGTCACCCAGGCACTGGGGGTCGGCAGCCTGCAACGGCTGATGTTCCCGCTGTCGGCACTGGTAATGGTCACCATCGGCCGCGCGATCCTGCATTACTGGCAGAAAACGCCGCTGCTGGATGTCGCGGCGACGCTGCTGCTGGCGATGGCGCTGATCCGCATGTCGATTTATGCCATGCGTCACACCTTCGCTCCCAGCGACTGGCTGCGGGTATCGGAGCGCTGGATCAGCTGGCTGGCGTGGATCGGGGTCGCCATCTACCTCACCGGACTGTGGCCGGCGCTGCGTGAAATTCTTGAAGATGTCGGTTTTACGACAGGCAAACACCAGATTTCGCTGCTGCTGGTGCTTCAGGCATCGCTGTCGGTGATTGTCACGCTTTTCGTCGCGTTGTGGCTGGGCCGTCTGATCGAAACGCGCCTTATGAAAGCCACCACGCTGCAGATCAACCTGCGGGTGATGTTCTCCAAGCTTGCGCAGGTCATCCTGCTGCTGGCCGCTTTCCTGATTGCATTGCCGGCCGTGGGCATCGATCTCACCGTGCTGTCAGTGTTCGGCGGCATGCTCGGTGTCGGCATCGGCTTCGGCCTGCAGAAAATCGCCGCCAACTACATCAGTGGCTTCATCATCCTGCTCGACCGCTCGGTCAGCATCGGCGATGTTGTGACCATCGGCGAGCATTCGGGCACGCTGACGCAGATGACCGCGCGTTATGTCGTGGTACGCGGCCATGGCGGCCTCGAAGCCATCATCCCGAACGAAACCATCATCACGTCGACGGTGGTCAATCATTCCTTTACCGACCGCAAGGTCCGCGTCGCCCTGTCGATACAGGTCTCCTACACCGCGGATCTGGATGTCGCACGAAAACTCATGATCGAAGTCGCAGCCGCGCATCCGCGGGTTATCGCCGATCCGGCGCCGGCCGCGCTGATCACCGGCTTTGCCGACAGCGGCATCAACCTCGAACTGGACGTGTGGATCGCCGACCCGGACCAAGGTCAGGCAGCCCTGCGCTCCGACCTTTATGCCGGCATCTGGCAGGCCTTCCGCCGCGACGGCATCGAAATCCCCTTTCCACAGAGGGAAATACGGGTTCTGGGGACGGTCCACACCAGCCCGGACCAGATATAATTTTCAATAAATACAAATAGTTACAAATTAGTTCCCGGTGTATTTTGACATCCGGGCTATCCCCCGCAGTTGATCTTCAGTACACTCACCCCTTAGTTGCAAAAGCACCCATATTTAACGAGGAATTGAATGTACACAGGGGTCCTGGATTTACCGTGGTGGGGTTATATCGCTTATACCCTCATCCTTACCCACATCACGATCGCGGGTGTCACGATTTACCTGCATCGTCACTCTGCACACCGTGCACTGGATCTGCATCCGATCCCGGCGCATTTCTTCCGTTTCTGGCTGTGGCTGACCACCGGCATGCTGACCAAACACTGGACAGCCATCCACCGCAAACACCACGCCAAATGCGAAACGGTTGATGACCCGCACAGCCCGCAGATTTTCGGCATCCGCAAAGTCCTGCTGCAAGGCGCCGAACTGTATCGCAAGGAAGGCCGCAATCAGGAGACGCTGGACCGCTACGGTTACGGGACGCCCGACGACTGGCTCGAACGCAACATTTACTGCCATGACCGCTGGGGCATTTCCGTCATGCTGGTCACCAACGTGATCCTCCTCGGACCGATCGGCATCACCGTTTTTGCCGTGCAGATGCTGTGGATTCCCTTCCTGGCCGCCGGCGTCATCAACGGCATCGGCCACTACTGGGGCTACCGCAACTTCCAGCCTGCCGACGCCAGCACCAACATCATTCCCTGGGGCATCCTGATCGGCGGCGAAGAACTGCACAACAACCACCACGCCTACGCCACCTCGGCCAAGCTGTCTAACCGCTGGTATGAGTTCGATATCGGCTGGCTGTATATCCGCATTCTCGAAACGCTCGGACTCGCCCACGTCAAGAAAATCGCGCCGAAGCTGGTACTCGACAACTCCAAGACCATTTGCGATCTCGCGACGCTGCAAGCCGTGCTGACCCACCGCTACGAGGTGATCGCCAAATACGCGACTTCCCTGCGTCAAACCTGCGCCGGCGAACTGCAGGCACTCAAAGGCGCCGGCGTCGACATGGGTAAACTCAAGCGCTGGCTGCGCATCGACAAGGCCGCATTGCCTGCCGCCGAGCTGGAGCAGCGTGAAGCCGCGATCCGCCGGAGCAACACCCTCGCCACCGTCTACACCATGCGCGACGAACTGGCGCAGGTCTGGCAACGCTCTACCGCATCGAAAGAACAACTCGTCAAACAACTGGAAGACTGGTGCCATCGCGCCGAAGCGAGCGGCATCGATGCGCTGCAGAAGTTCTCCCGGCAGCTGCGTTGCTACGCTGCCTGAGCGCTGCAAGCACCAAACAAAAAGCCCGCTGATCAGCGGGCTTTTTTATTATTTCTGACGCGGCAATTACTTGATCTTTGCTTCCTTGTAAGCCGCACCACGGCAACTTCTCGATTGAGGAATTTTGCGGCAATAAAAAACCCGCCTGCCGGCGGGTTCTTCATTTCCGCTGAAGCGGCGATTACTTGATCTTCGCTTCTTTGTAAGCCACGTGTTTGCGCGCGACGGGATCAAACTTCTTGATCTCCATCTTTTCAGTCATCGTGCGCTTGTTTTTAGTGGTGGTGTAAAAGTGACCCGTGCCGGCGGTCGATTCGAGTTTGATTTTTTCACGCATGATCGTTTCCTGGTTTAGACGCGTACGCCCTGCTCACGCAGGTCGGCGAGCACAACATCAATGCCCTTGCGATCAATAGTACGCAGGCCGGCGGTGGATACACGCAGGCTAATCCAACGGTTTTCGCTTTCGACCCAGAACCGGCGCTTTTGCAGGTTGGGCAGGAAACGCCGTTTCGTCTTGTTGTTGGCGTGGGAAACGTTGTTCCCAACCATCGGCTTTTTGCCGGTGACGCAGCAGACCCGTGCCATTTCAGTGCTCCGCAAATTCAGAAAAGGCGAGATCATACACTGAAATGCCCCTCTGCCTCAACCCTTTAGCGCCTTGAAACCCAGCGGCAGCAAAAAAATAATTCAATAAAACAATAACTTACAATATCCCGCGTTCGGCAAAGGACAAAGCACCGTCCCCGGCGACAACAAAATGGTCCAGTACGCGCACATCCACCAGCGCCAGAGCCTGCTTCAACGCCGCTGTCAGCGCCTCATCCGCCCGACTCGGCTCAGCGACGCCGGAGGGATGGTTGTGCGCGAAAATGACTGCAGCAGCGTTGAAATGCAGTGCCCGTTTGACGACTTCGCGGGGATAGACGCTGGTCTGGGTCAGCGTGCCGCGGAACAGCTCCTCAGAGGCAACCACGCGGTGCTGGGCATCGAGAAAAACGGCGACGAAGACCTCATGCGGCCGGGCATGAAGCAGCAGGCGCAGATAGTCGCGTACGGCACCCGGCGCCGACATCGCCGCGCCCGCCGCCAGTTTCTCGCGCAGCGTGCGTCTTGCGATTTCCAGCGCCGCCTGCAACTGTGCATATTTCGCCGGCCCGAGTCCTGGCCCGGAACAGAAAGATTCATTGGCGGCACCGGCCAGTGCAGACAGCGAACCGAATCGGGTCAGCTGGTCGCGCGCCAGTTCAACCGCGCTTTTGCCCTTGATGCCGGTGCGCAGAAAAATCGCCACCAGTTCGGCATCCGACAGCGCCTGCGGCCCCTTGGCGAGGAGTTTCTCGCGGGGACGGTCATCCAGCGGCCAGTCGGTAATCGCCATCGCGGTTTCTCCGGGTTGATTCTCAAAAACGCACCAGAACGGCCGCGGTTTACCCGTCGCCGGATTTACAGTTACACTTGCCTCCCCCTCACGTGGAAAGCGCTACGTGTCTGATATTGAACGTAAAAATGATCGCAAAAAAGTTCTGCTCGGCCTGACCGGCGGCGTCGCCGCGTACAAGGCTGCGGAACTGGTGCGCCGGCTCGGCGACCGTGGCATTGAAGTGCATGTGGTGATGACCGAAGCCGCCTGCGGCTTCATCACGCCGGCGACACTGCAGGCGCTGTCGGGCCATCCGGTTTACACCAGCATGTGGGACGGCCGCATCGAAAACGGCATGCCGCACATCGAACTGTCGCGCGACAAGGACGCCATCGTGGTCGCGCCGGCAACCGCCGACTTCATGGCTAAAGCGGCGCTCGGTCTCGCCGACGATCTGCTGTCGACACTGTGCCTTGCCCGCGACTGTCCGCTGATTGTCGCGCCGGCAATGAACCGCCAGATGTGGGAACACCCGGCAACGCAGCGCAATGTCGCCCAGCTCAAACGCGACGGCGTTACCATTCTCGGCCCCGAAAGCGGCGACCAGGCCTGCGGCGAAACCGGCATGGGCCGCATGCTCGAACCGGATACACTGGCCGAAGCGGTCAGCGCTTTCCTTGCACCGAAAATCCTCAAAGGCAAACGCGTGCTGATGACCGCGGGTCCGACCTTCGAACCGATTGATGCCGTGCGCGGCATCACCAACCGCAGCTCCGGCAAGATGGGTTATGCACTGGCGCGCGCGGCCATCGCGGCTGGCGCTGAAGTCACACTGATCTCCGGACCGGTGAGCTTGAACGCCCCCTTCGGCGCCGCTGTGACGCGCGTACAGACCGCGGCGGAAATGTTCGAAGCCGTAAAAAAACATGCCGCCAAAGCCGACATTTTCATCGGCGTCGCCGCGGTTGCCGACTACCGCACCAGCGCACCACGCAAACACAAGATCAAGAAAACCGAGGAAGACCAGCTGCACATCAGCCTCGTGCCGAACCCGGACATCCTCGGCTGGATCGCCTCGCGCCCGAAGCCGCCGTTCTGCGTCGGCTTCGCTGCGGAAAGCCGCAACCTCGACGCCTATGCCGACGAAAAACGCCGTCGCAAGAAAGTGCGGCTGATGATCGCCAACCTTGCGCAGCACGCCATCGGCGCCGACGACAACGAAGTGTCGATGCTCGATGACAACGGCACACATCGCCTGCCGCTCGCATCAAAGGATGTGGTCGCACAACAGATTGTTGCCCACATCGCCGGGCTTTGTGATTCAAAAGCACGCAAGTCGAAATAACCGGATACCCCTGAGCCGTCACCGGCCCAGGCGATCAACACGACACCACCCACTGCGCCCATGAAATCCATCGACGTCAAAATCCTCGACCCGCGCCTGCGCGACCAGCTGCCGCAATACGCAACCCCCGGCTCCGCCGGACTCGACCTGCGCGCCTGCCTTGATGCGCCGCTGACGCTGAACCCCGGACAGACCGCGCTGATTCCCGCGGGCATGGCCATTCACATTGCCGATCAGGGACTCGCGGCGATGATCCTGCCGCGCTCGGGCCTTGGCCACAAACACGGCATCGTGCTCGGCAATCTGGTCGGTCTGATCGATTCGGACTATCAGGGTCAACTCTTCGTCTCGACCTGGAACCGCGGCCATGCCGCCTTCACCATCAACCCGCTGGAACGACTGGCGCAGCTGGTGATCGTTCCCGTGGTTCAGGTCGCATTCAACGTGGTTGATGACTTCGAAGCCTCTCACCGCGGTGCCGGCGGTTTCGGCAGTACCGGCAAGGGCTGACATGTCGCAGACCTCTGGCTTGGTATTGTTCGCGCACGGCGCGCGCGACCCCGAATGGGCGGAACCCTTCCGCGCCATTGCCGCGCGTGTCGCCGCAACCCGTCCTGATTTCACGGTCCGCCTGGCCTTCCTGGAATTCCAGAAACCGGCGCTTGCCGATGCCATCACTGAACTTGTCGCAGCGGGTAATCAGCGTATCCGCATCGCCCCCCTGTTCATGGCTCAGGGCGGTCACCTGAAAAATGACGTACCCAAACTGCTCGACGACATCCGTATCCGTCATCCCGCAGTAAAACTGGATCTGTTACCCGCCATCGGCGAGGTTGCCGAACTGCGCGACGCCATCGCGCACTGGCTGATCAAGGCCGCACCGGAGATTCCCGCATGAAACGCATCTTTCTCAGCATGACCTTTTGCCTGACCTTTTCTTTTGTTGCCTTTTCCGCAAACGCGGAAATGCCGCTGATCGAACTCAAGGCAGGCAAACAGAAATTGACCGCGGAGGTTGCCAATACCGATCCCGATCGCATACAGGGTCTGATGCACCGGCGCATGCTTCCCGAGAACCGCGGCATGCTGTTCGTTTTCCCGAACATCGGCTACCACGGCATCTGGATGAAAAACACCTTCATCCCGCTGTCGGTGGCCTTCATCGACGACAAGGGGGTGATCGTCAATATCGAGGACATGCAGCCGAATACCCTCGACGCGCACAACGCGAAACAGCCGGTACGTTATGCGCTGGAAATGAACCTGGGCTGGTTCCGCAAACACGGTATCGCCCCCGGCACGAAACTCGAGGGTCTCGACAGGGCGCCGCCGCCGCGCTGAAACGCCGGCAATAAAAAAGCCCGGGGATCACCCGGGCTTTTTTTACGGCTGAAACCTCTGTTTTACAGGCCGCCGTTCTGCTGGGCCACCATGCAAAACAGCATGGGCACCGACAGCATAGTGTTGAAGCGTGAAGCCAGCATCGCGAGGCGTGCCGCTGCCGCCTTCGCCGGCGCCTCGACAGTAACGATACCGAGCGCCTTTTTCTGGTTCGGCCAGATGATGAACCATACGTTGAAGGCCATGATCAGGGCCAGCCACATGCCGATGCCGATCGCAGTGAACGGTTTGCCGAACATCAGCGCGGTGCCGAGATAGCCGTTCATTGAAGCAACGATCAGGCCGGTAATCACCGTGGCCAGTGCGGCCCAGCGGAACCAGAAAAGTGCGGTCGGCGCGATGACTTTGCCGATAGCCGGTTTCTGCTCATCGGGAATCTTGGCCATCGACGGAATCTGCACAAAGTTGAAGTACCACAGCAGGCCGATCCACATCACACCGGCCATCACATGCAGCCAGCGGAACAGAAAAGCGAACCAGGCGTGGTCACCGCCACGCGCACCGGCGCCGCCAGTGGCGACAATAAGAACAACGAGAATGATGAAACCTGCGAGGATGGTACGTCCCAGAGACTGGAATATGGCTCCCATGCGTGCACTCCTTTCACTGCGTAATTGTTATGGACCAACCAGAGCAAAATCAGCGCGCAGTCTAGCACAGCGACGCGCCGTCAAGGCCAAAGGCCATGACGGCGGCAGGGGAAAATCCGCAGAATAAGCAACCGGTCAGGCGGCAGCGAGGCTGCCGGTTTCCACGGCCACTATGGCTTTGGCCTGATTCAGATCCTGCGCATAACCGGCGCCGTAGAGGCAGCAGGCAATCTGGTTGGCGATCGGCGCCGGCATCGGGATGCGACCTTCAAGTACACCGGTAATCCATAGTGCAGTGCCCTTAAGGTCCTGCGCCGCCGGCAACGGATGGGCGCAACGCGGCGTCGCTTCGGCATCGAACAGCATACGCACGGCACCTTCGGTCACCAGAGTCATCGCCGGCCGGCATTGCGCATCGACCACGGCATCGCCGTCGAGTGATTCAAACAGCAGCGCGGTGGTACCTGTTTCGCAGATCAGCGATTGCAGCATCACGCATTCACGTGCGCCGGATGCGGGAATCAGATGTAGGGATTCACCGCCGAAGGGATCGGCCAGACGCGCCAGCAGGCGCGCCAGCGTGCCGCCGCCGAGGCGGGCGCGCAAGGCCAGCAGATCGGCAATTGCCGGCGATACCGCTCCGGTCGGCAGAAACACCGACTGCCCTGCGCCCAGCGCCTGCTGCGCTTGGGCAAAACTCGCAATGGGCATGATGCCCAGTTCGCGGAACAGATAAGCCGATGCAACGCCGCTGCCGCCGCTCAGCGCGCCATGCACCAGCACGGGAATGCCGATCCGCCGCAGGCTGATCGCCAGTAACGGCGCGAGATCGGGTTGATGCTTTGCAGTACCGTAAACCGGCATCAGCACCGGCCGCCATTGCGTCGCCGGCGTAGTCGCATGAAACACGCGTGTCGACAATGCCGCCAGCACGCCGTGCAGTTCCTGCTGGGTCAATGCGCGCTGTTCGAGCAGCACCAGCAGGCCGCCCATTTCCAGTTCGGAAACCCCGCCATCAAAAATGGCCGAGAACAATGTTTCCGCTTCGTACTCCGACAGCGACTGTTGCGCCGCCAGCAGTTCGATCAGGTGTGCCCAGTTCATGCTGCGCTCCTCCGGTATTGATGACCGTTGGTTTCTGGGCTGTCTATGAGCAACCGCCGTGCCATATGCCGCAAACCCCTGTTGCCCCTGAAAACCACCGGGATACACAGGAATCCGCCGCGTTACGGTGCGGCAACCGACGCGATTGCTTTATTTTGGTGCCGGACTTCTTATGTTGCGCCGCAAAAGAAACGGGCCATGAATGTCCTCCCGCAGGACATTGGATCGCGGCTGAAACCCGGCAGCATCAACCAGCGCCGGCCAGGCAAAAGAAAAGGGCATACCGGAACCGGTACGCCCTTCCCGCTGCAGCGCCGGAAGCGCCGCTTGTTATCGCGATCAGCCTTTGAGGCAGCTGCTCATGAATTTCTTGCGCTCATCGCCAGCTTTGCCTTCGGCCTTGGCGCTGCAATCCTTCATGCGATCCTGCTGCTTCTTCTGCGCCGCGCTCGGCTCTTTCTTGCCGTCTTCGCCTTTCAGGCAGGAACTCATGAACTTCTTGCGGTCATCGCCCGACTTGCCTTCAGCCTTGCCGCTGCAATCCTTCATGCGCTCCTGCTGTTTCTTCTGCGCTTCGCTCGGCTCTTTCTTGGCTTTCTCGACAGCAGGTGCTGCTTTTTTCTCGGCAGCAGGCACCGCTTTTTTGGCTTCGGCTTTAACGTCAGCCTTGTCTTGCGCATGCGCGGTGGACAGGGCGAACAGGGCACAAATTGCGGCAGCGATCAGTTGTTTCATGGAAACCTCCTCAGAAAATTCTTAAAACTCAATAAAAACAATGTTTTATCAAGATCCGCTGCCGCCACACCGGCCACGCAGTCCGATGCTCACTTTAACGCCGCCCGGTTTCATGCGGATGACAGTGCGAAGGCATCGGCCAGCAATTCATAGGAATGCAGACGTGAGTCGTAGTCACCGGTGATGGTAATCACCATCAGTTCATCCGCCTCAAACTCGGCTTTGATCTCCAGCAGTCGCTGTTTGACGACATCCGGCGTGCCGAGCACGACGCGCCGGCTGTGGTGCGCAATGCGCTGACGGTCGGTATCGGTGTACGGATAACGCTCCGCCTCTTCCAATGTCGGCACCGGTGCATTGACGCCGTAATCCATATTCAGCCGGCGCAGGTTGACGCTCTGCGACAGACGCTGCGCCTGCTCCTGGGTATCGGCACAGATCACGAACACGCAGACCATCGCCTGCGGCTGCGGCTCGCGTGGTGACGGCTGATAACGCTTTTTGTAATCGCGCATCACGACGTCGCCCCCGCGCGCACTGATGAAATGCGCAAACGCAAAACGCAAACCGAGCTGCGCCGCCAGCGCGCCGCTGTAGTCCGATGAACCGAGCAGATAAATCTGCGGGCTGGTCGGCCCCGCCGGCTGCGCTTTCACCTGACGGAAGGGATGATCATCGGGCATGTCATCGTCAAGAAAGGCCGTGAGGTATTGCACCTGATCCGGAAAATCGTCGGCCGAGGGATAACGCCCCTGCCCCATCGCCATCGCCGTCGCCTGGTCACCGCCCGGCGCACGGCCGATGCCCAGATCAATGCGCCCCGGGAACAGCGCCTCGAGCATGCGGAACTGCTCGGCAATTTTTAAAGGACTGTAGTAAGGCAGCAGTACGCCGCCGGTACCGACACGGATTTTTGAAGTGGCCGAAGCCAGCCGTGTGATCAGGATTTCCGGGCAGGGATCGGCCAGCGCCATGATCGAGTGATGCTCGGCGCACCAGTACCGGTAAAAACCCATCTGCTCAGCGGCCTGCGCCAGACGCAAGGTCTGCTGGATCGCCTGCTGCGGCGTGTGACCGCTGATCACCGGCGACTGATCGAGGACGCTGAGTTTCAAAGCAGCCATCCTTATTTCTCGGAACCGCGGATAAACGCATCCAGCACGCCGCACCAACCCAGCGCGAGATTGGTCCGGTTATAACCGCCGCCGCCGAATCCCATGATGCGGCCCTGGCACATTTCATTGGCCAGCACACACAGCCGCCGCGCCGCGTGCGCATGGGTTTCCGGCGTGTACTGCAGATGCGCCAGCGGATCGCCGGCGATGCTGTCCGCGCCTGCCTGAAACACGATGAACTCCGGCTTGTGCGCGCGCAGATGCGCCTCCACACGCTCCCACTCGGCGAGGAACTCGACGTTGCCCGAACCCGGTTTCATCGGAATATTCAGCTTGAGTCCCGCACCTGGCCCCTTGCCGCGCTCGGTTTCTGCACCGGTGCCCGGATACAGAAAACGCCCGTCCTCATGGATGTCGGCATAAACCAGATCAGGGTCGGATTCGTAGGGGTAATACAGCCCGTCGCCGTGATGCACGTCGATATCAACGTAAGCCACACGCTGGATACCGTATTGCGAACGCAGCGTATCGATCACCACGCCACAATCGTTGAACACGCAAAAGCCTGCCGCATTGTCGCGTGAGGCATGATGCAGGCCGCCGATCGGCTGGAAGGTGCGCAGGACATCTCCGGCCATGATGCGCGACAGCCCGTCGAGTGCCGCACCGACGACATGCGCGCTGGCCTCGTACACGCCGGGGAAGGCCGGCGTGTCGCCGTAATCAATCGACCCGTGACCCTGATCCGATAACTGGTGCACTCGCTGCACATGATCTTCGCCATGAAAGCGCGCGATCTCTTCGGCCGTTGCTGCACGCGAACCAGACAGTGCGGCCGAATGATCGAGCTTCTGCTTGGTTGCTTCTTTCCAGAACGCATCCTGCCGGTCCGGTCCCCAGGGATGACCGTCGGGAAAACCGTAACTGCCCAGCGCCTCATCGACATACAACGCTACTTCATTCCGCATGACTACTCCTCCAGTATTTCCCTAGAACAGACTACCCTGTTTAACCGCGCCGGGCACCCGGAATTGAGAGGTGTCACGCTGCATGCCCTCACCGCGCCGCGCCTGGTTCAACCCGGCCTTTTTGCAGGCAATGTCAAAACGCCGCGCGAGGATATGCGCGAACTCGCCGTCGCCCCGCATGCGGCTGCCGAATTCCGGATCGTTGTCCCGCCCGCCGCGCATCGCCTGTACGCGGCTCATCACATGCGCGGCCTTCAGCGGATAATTTCGCTCGAGCCATTCGCGGAACAGCGTTTTCACTTCGAAAGGCAGGCGCATCAGGATGTACGCCGAACGCTGCGCACCGTGCTCAGCCGCTGCCGCAACAATCGCCTCGATTTCTTGATCATTCAGGAAGGGCACCACCGGCGCCACCATCACGCCGACCGGAATGCCGGCATCCGCCAGCGCACGCACCGCCTGCAGCCGCCGTGAAGGCGCGGTGCAGCGCGGCTCCATGCGCCGCGCCAGTTCATGATCCAGAGATGTCACCGACAAAAACACCTCCGCGAGCCCTTTCGCCGCCATCGGCCCGAGGATGTCGATGTCGCGTTCGACCATTGCGTTTTTGGTGACAATACCCACCGGCTGGTTGAACTCAGCACAGACTTCAAGGATGCCGCGGGTGATACCACGCGAACGCTCGGCTGGCTGATAAGGGTCCGTGTTGGCACCAAGCGCAATCAATTCACATTTGTGGCCGGGCTTGGATAATTCTTTGCGCAGCAACTCCGGCGCATTGATCTTGGCAAAGATCTTCGTTTCGAAATCAATGCCCGGAGACAGGTTGCGATAGGCATGACTGGGGCGCGCATAACAATAAATGCAGCCGTGCTCACAGCCCTGGTAGGGGTTTATCGATTGGGTAAAGGGAATGTCCGGCGAATCGTTGCGCGCGATGATCGACTTTGCGCGCTCATCGGTCACCACGGTTTTCAGCGCACGCTCTTCGTCCTGCGCAGCGCTTTCCCACCCGTCGTCATAACCCTCGCGCCCGACCTGCTCAAAGCGCCCTTCGGGATTGACGCCAGCGCCGCGCCCCTTGCGCGGATCGGCATGTTTGCCGGTCAGCGTCCGCAGCGGCATGGTTACTCCGCGCGGTAGGCGTGGGTGGTCATGAGTTCAAACACTTTGCGCTGTTTGCCGTCGCGTCCCTTGCCGGTGACCTCGGTTCGCACCACTGCCACCAGGCGGCCGTGATGCACAACCTTGGAACGGATTTTCAGCGCGCGGCCCTCGCCGGGACTGATATACCAAGCCGACAGCGCGGTGAGCTGCCAGTGCGGCGTCAGCGCGGCACTGGCGTTTTCAGCAGCCAGTCCGAGCAGAATGCCGCCCTGCACATGTCCGACGCGGTTGCCGATATGCGGGCCGTTCTTCACCGTCGCATGCGAACCGCCAGGCTGATGGGTCGACTGCACACCCCAGAAATGCCTTACAAAGGAACCGCCGTGCTCGCGCACCCAAGCCAGCGAGGCTTCCGCGGCTGCAACAATTTTTTTCTCGTCCGGAAGGAGTTTGCCGCCAGGAATATCTGGCGTCGGGTTCTCGCCCCGGCGACGGTGCGGCACCGGATGCAGCTCGACGCCCTTCGGCGGCTTCAGCACCATGAAGGTTGCCGTGCCCGTGCACACCAGCCCGGCCTCGTTACGGATCGTCACGGTACTCAAACCCTGGCGACCCGCAGCACCTTCGACAAAACCGTGCATCTCGCCGCGACCATGCAGACGGCCATCGGCACGTGCACCTGTGAACTGCAAATTCATCGTCACCGTTGCCAGCCGCGTACTCGGCTCCAGACCAGCACGCACCGCACCAGCCATCGCCAGATCCGCAAGGATCGCAAAGCCCGAAAGGCTCAGCTGCCCGTCCACCGTCGATGAGAAGGGCTGGACATCCACCGACAGCGAGGTGTGGTCGGTGCCGACATGGTCATAGGACAGATCCAGGAAATTGCCGGCGAAGTGATAACCCGGCTCGCGGTTCAGCGCGACCCCGCGTATCACCTGTGTGCGAATCAGGGCCAGCGTGGATTCATCAACGGGTGCTGCGTGCGACGGCGTCGCGTGTTTCGGATATTCGGTCATGCTGCGATTGTAACAAGCGCCTGCGTCGTTGCCCCGCCGCGACCACAGGCTGGCGTGAATATTTAATGGTCTGTTTTTATTATTCTTTTCTGTCAGCGCCACGAAGGGCCGCAGCAACCGCATCCAGCGCAGCAATCGGGGCACGGCCCTGCGCCCGCGCCAGATCCAACGCTACCGCATTCAACGCACGGTAGGCCTCGGCAAGCCGCGGATCCAGTGCAGTCAGCGCCGCCAGCTGTCGTGAAACCACCGCAGCATCACCCCGCGCCACCGGCCCGGTCAGCGCCCGCACCGTCCCCAGCGCAAATACATTGTCGAGAGTCTCGCGCACCAGCGGCTCCATCATCGACTGCGCCGTGGCACGGTCCAGCCCAGCGCTTTCATACGCACGCAGCCCGGATTCCATCAAAGCCGTCAGATCGTTGCACACCAGCACGCTGGCCGCGTGATACAGCGTCTTGCCCGCCGGATCAATCTGCGCCACGCGTGCACCAAGTTGTGCGAACAGCGGCCGTAGAAGCGCCAGTGCTGCGGCGTCGCCTTCAACCGTGCACCAGGTGCCGGCAAACGATTCAAGCGCCCTCTCCGGCTCGGCAAAACTTTTCAGCGGATGCACGCTCGCCAGCTTTGCCCCGCAGGCCACTAACGGCGAGAGGATCGATGCGGCTTGCGCACCGCTGCAATGAAACAGCACATCTCCGGCGCGCACGTTACCGGTCGCCGCCAGCGCCGAAGCCATCGATGCAATCGCGCCATCCGGCGGCGTCAGCAGCCACAACGCTGCAGGCCGCATGTCAGCCAGCTTACGCACTGCCCGACCGCTGCCGATAAAAGCCACCGCCGCTTCCGCTGTCACGAACTCGGCGCTCAGTACGTCCTGCAACGCACAAAGTCCCTTGCGCACGAGTAATGCGCCCAGCGTGAGCCCGACGCGTCCGGGACCAATGATGTTGAGCGTCGTCATCTGATGAAGGACTGGTTGATTACCAGGGTGCCGGCGTAGCCGCCGCGATCAGCAACAGATCGACATACCGCCCCGCACCACTGGTCAGCACAGGGTAATGCCGGTCGCTGATAAAACGCAGGCGGCCATTCTCATCCTCAATGCGCACCTGCACGGAATAGGTAAAACGTTCTTCAATCCGTTTCGGGTCGTAGGCAATCTCAAAGGCAAGCGGAACCTGCCGGCCGGCGGTCTTGATCACCTGCTCGCCGATCACGGTCGCCGGTGAGTCGGCGCGTGAGACATCAACGAGGCGGTCCTTGACGACTGCGGATGGCGGCAGAGCGATGCTTACGCGGCAGGTCATGCAGCCGGTTACGATCTTCGATTGGACCGGCGACGCCGAATTCAAAGCGCACCCCGTAATCAAAAAAGCACAGCCCAAAACAAAGGCTGCTTTTCTTAATACATTCATCAACTTCCCTCACAGGCAAACAACTGCATCGTTGCAGTTTACCCAATTAATCAGCTCAAACACCCTGAAACTCCTTGTGCGGGCCTGTCCACAAACCGTAACGGTCAGGCGTTATAGTTTCAATATGAACAACACCCGTCGCAGCTTGCTGATCCGCAGCGCCGCCCTTTCCGCCGCGCTGGCCCTGCCCGCCACCCGCATCCTTGCACAGCCGCGCTTTGCGCAGAATCCGTTCTCGCTGGGCGTCGCCTCCGGTTATCCGCAACCCGAAAGCGTGGTGCTGTGGACGCGGCTGGCACCGGATCCGTTGAACGGCGGCGGCATGCCAGACGCGAATGTGCCGGTGCGCTGGGAGATTGCCGCGGATGCCAAGTTCAGCAAAATTGTCGATCGCGGCGAAGGGTTGGCAATGCCGCAGTTGGCGCATGCGGTGCATGTGCAGGCGAAAGGGCTCGCACCATCGCATTGGTATTGGTACCGCTTCATGGCCGGCGATGCGGTGAGCACGGTCGGCCGCACGCGCAGCGCGCCGGCCGCCGACGACGCCCGCGGCAAGCTCAGTTTTGCGGTGGCCTCATGCCAGCACTACGAACACGGCTTTTATGCCGCCTATCGCGACATGGCCGGTCAGGAGCTGGATTTCGTGATGCATGTCGGCGACTACATCTACGAAAGTTCCTGGGGCAAGGGCCGGGTGCGTGATCACCATATCCCCGAGCCCTATACACTGGCCGATTACCGCAACCGTTACGCGCAGTACAAGATGGACCCGAACCTGCAGGCCGCCCATGCCGCCTGCCCCTGGCTGGTGACCTGGGATGATCACGAAGTCGATAACGATTACGCAAATGACCGCTCACAGGACCTTGACCCGGTCGAGGCCTTCCTCGCCCGCCGCGCCGCCGCTTATCAGGCCTATTACGAACACATGCCGCTGCCGCCCGGCACCTTCAGCGGTGGGCCGAACATGAAGATCTATGGCACGCATGCGATGGGCCAGCTTGCGCGTATCCAGCTGCTCGACATGCGCCAGTACCGCGATTACCACGTGTGCTCGCGCCCCGGACGCGGCGGCGGCAATCAGGTCAATGTGGCGGAGTGCGCGGACCGCACGAAAACGGAACACTCGATTCTGGGGCGCACGCAGGAACAATGGCTGGAACAGGCGCTGGCGGCCTCACCTGCGCGCTGGAACATCATCGCGCAGACCACGCTGATGGCACAGGCCGATCGCGGCGCCGACACGCGCACGGTCTATACCGATGGCTGGGACGGTTACCCTGCGGCGCGTGAGCGGCTGCTCAAGTTCATTGCCGAACGCAAGGTTCGCAATCCGGTAGTACTTGGCGGCGATGTGCACTTCGCTGCGGCCTGCGACCTGAAAGTGGATTTCGACAATGAACGCTCGCCGGTGGTGGCCAGCGAGTTTGTCGCAACATCGATCACGTCCTACGGCCCGAGCCGCGCGCGCAACGAAACACTGCTCGCCAAAAATCCGCATGTGAAATTCGCCAACAGCCAGCGGCGCGGCTATTCGAAATACGAAGTCACGCCGCGGCGATGGGAAACCAGCTTCCGCGGCGTTTACGATGCCGCCGATCCGCAATCGCGGGCGTATAACCTCGGGCAATATGTAGTGGAGGATGGCAAGTCGGGGGTGCAGCGCGGTTGAGTATTACCGCCGGGCATCGGATCGGCGCAGACGCCTGATTTGGAGCACATGATTCCGGCTTGCGCTGCGCGCGTCCGGAATAACTTATTACTCCAGGTATTTTTTTATATTGACTTTTCAGTCAATCACAGACCGAGGATACGGCCAATGTCCGCGGCATAACGGCTGATCGTTGTGCCCTCGTAAATCGCCTCGTCCACGGTCTCGTCGAGCAGGTCGCGGATGTCATGCAGGCTGTCACTGACCCAGTGGTGGCGTTGCACCGGTGAGTTGAGCACATTGCGCAGGGTCTCCACTTCATCGCGCAAACGCTGCACGTCTTCCGCACCACCCTGCACTTTCGCCAGGTCGCGCTCAAGCGCATGGATCAGTTCCGCGGCCTGTTCGAGGTCGATTTCTTTTGCATTGTTGCTCATGACTGTATTCCTTTTGCGAATCTAGTGGTCGCGCCAGCGGTCAAGCTGCCGCCGCTCGCGCTTGGTCGGCCGGCCGTGGATGTCCTGCGCGGGATCGGCGGCGAACTTGCGCAATGCCGCCTGTTCTTCACGCCGGATGCGGCCGGCTTCGTCTTCAGCATACAGCGTACGCGCAACGGTTGCCGGACCGCGTTTGTCCGATAGCTGCTCGACACGGATCAGCCATTCCGCATTACCGATCTGGATCACCAGTTCGTCACCGACGCGCAGATCCTTCGCCGGCTTGACGCGCTCGCCGTTGACGCGGACCTTGCCGCCTTCGACCGCCTGCTGCGCCACCGAACGGGTCTTGAAAAAACGTGCGGCCCACAGCCACTTGTCGATGCGGACAGACATCTCAGTCCGGCATCGGCATTGCTTTGCGGCCCGGCAGCGCAAGCCAGCCGCGGACGATCCGGTAGAGAATCCACAGCCCGACGACAATCATCAACGGTATGCCGATCACCATGCCGATGAAGGTCGCGATCAGCAAGCCGGCAATCACCACCCACAGCAGCGACCACCAGAAGGTACGGATTTGCCAGGAGAAATGCGAGTCAAGGAATGTGCCGCGCACCTCGTTGCGTTTCACGTAATTGATGATCACCGCGATGATCGACGGCCAGCCGGTCAGGAAAGCCGTGACGATGAATGCCGCACTGAACATGCCCGTCATCACGCTGAAGGCATGCAGTGCATAGATGATGTGCGTAAGCGTGATCAGATCCTGCGAAACCACCGGCGCCAGGGTCTTGCCGTCAATGTCGGTCATGAGTGTCCTTCCTTATGAAAGGTCAATGGCGTGTTTCTTGAAATCCGCAAGTGAAGCAAACTCCAGCGACGCCTCATGCGTTGCCCCGAGCACCACCCGCGGTGCGCACCCCGCATCGAGCGCCTCGCGCCAGCGCGGCGCGCAAAGGCACCAGCGGTCGCCCGGCTGCAGGCCTGGAAAACCGAACTCCGGCACCGGCGTCGACAGGTCATTGCCGCGGCCCTTGCTGAATTCCAGAAACTCAGCAGTCATTACCGCGCACACCGTATGCACGCCGGCGTCTTCCGGACTGGTATTGCAGCAGCCGTCTCGGAAAAAGCCGGTCATCGGCCGCTCGCTGCAGGACTGCAGCTTCTCACCCAGCACGTTGCGGGCAAATTCATTGGGATCAAAACGTCGCATCGCTCAACTCCTCGTTCTGCGGCAAATCACGCGTGGACATGGCGCGTCTGGCGCAGCTTGCCACGCGCGCCCGGCTGCGGTTCCGGCCGCGTGCCGGATTTCATGAAGGGCAAGCGCCCCTTGGCGCCGCTCGCTTCGTAGTCGAAGGCCACCGACTCAACCACCAGCGCTGCATCGGCACCGTTTTCCAGAAGGAAATCGTGCAGGTACCCGCACAATTTTTCCAGCGCAAATTCATGGGTCTTCGCCGTCCGCGAATACAGCCAATCGGTGAACTGCATGAAGCGCGCAAACGGCGCATCAACCAGAAGCAGCGGCAAGGCACGATGGAAACGGCCGGAGTTGCCGATCAGGTCCCAGTAACGGGCGAAGCGCACGATGCGTTGTACGTCGGTGAAGCTCACGGCGTCGGTGGCCAGCACCACATAAGGCGTATCGGGACTGTAGCGCATCGAATGCGCGGTCGTGTGGCGGTCGATGGGCGCGCCGCGCAGGCGCTTGAGGATGCCGACCTGGATTTCGTGCGGCTTCAGCGCATACAGCCGGTCAAAGCCGCGGCCGAAGGTGGCAAGGTCCTCACCGGGCAGCCCGGCAATCAGATCAACATGGATCAGGGCGGGCGATTCCTCGCGCAGCCAGCGCAGATTGGCCTCGGCCAGCGCATTGTCCTGCTTGCGCGAGATGCGCGACTGCACCGCCTCGTCCCAGGTCTGGATTCCCACTTCAAAATGCAGCCGGCCCTGCGGGAAACGCAGGATCGCCGCCTTGAGTTTTTCCGGCAGGTGATCAGGGATCAGTTCGAAATGGATGAACAGGTCATCGCTGAGGCGTTCCAGAAAGAAATCCAGAATCGCCAGACTCGCTGCCACTTTCAGATTGAAGGTACGGTCAACAAAGCGGAAATGCCGAGCGCCGCGGTCATACAACGCCTTCAGTTCAGCCAGGAAACGCTCCTGCTCGAAGGGCCAGGCCGTTTTATCCAGCGCCGACAGACAGAACTCGCACTTGAACGGACAGCCGCGCGAGGCCTCGACATAAATGAACCGTCGCGCGATGTCCTCGTCGCTGTATTCGGCGTAAGGCAAGGTGATATCCGAGAGCCTGGGCTGTTTGCCGGCATGCACCTTCTGCGCCGGTGCCCGTCCGGCCACGATGTCGGCGCACAGTTGCGGGAAGGTAATGTCACCCCAGCCGGTGACCACGTAATCGGCGAGCGCACAGATGCGCTGCTCTCCGGTTTCGTAACTGACCTCGGGGCCGCCCACAACAACAATGATTCCCGGCGCGACGCGCTTGATGATGGCAATCAGCCGCGTGGTTTCCTCGACATTCCAGATATAGACGCCGAAACCAATCAGCCGCGGCCGGTCGGCAAGCAGCTTTTCCGCGATGTCCGCCGGCCGGTCGCCGAGCACGAATTCACGGATGCGGGTCGCCGCACGCAGTTCGCCCATATTGGCGCGCAGATAACGCAGGCCGAGGGCCGCATGGACATAGCGGGCGTTGATTGTGGTCAGAATGATGCCGGACATGGCGGCATTATCGCACCGGGCATGCCATCAACCGGGCGTTTTTGATACCCTAAGCCCCTTTCCTACCTTCCACACCGGACGCAATCGCCATGGCCCAGAGACCCGATACCCCTGACAGCAAAATGGACGCGACGACGCTGTATCGCGAAGACGTCATCACCGACCGCAAGGTCGGCACCATCCGCCGCATGACTCCGATCACCAGCTCTGGCGCCGACGACAGCACGCGCCCGACGGTCTATCTCGGTGAAGCGCAGATCATGACCAACGCCGGCCCGCTGCCGATCAATTTTGAGATCGAAGCCGCAGGTCTGGCTGAAGCCGTCGAGAAATTCGGCGATGCCGCCAAGGAAGCCGTCGAGCGCACGGTGCGTGAACTGCAGGAACTGCGCCGCCAGCAGGCTTCGTCGATTGTCGTACCCGGCATGGGTAATCCCGGCAGCAAGATCCAGATTCCGTGACCGCACCCGCAACCGTTATCCGCTCCGCCGGCGTCGTCATCGCACGGCGCAGCGGCGGCGACTGGCGGCTGCTGGTACTGCGCTCGGGCAAACACTGGGATTTCCCAAAGGGTTTGCTCGACGAAGGTGAAAGCGCGCACGATGCCGCCCGGCGAGAGGCGACCGAAGGTACGGGCATTTCGGACCTGTCCTTCGATGCCGCTGAATCGCACAAGGAAACCATCGCCTACGGTACCGGCGAAATCGCGCGGTATTACCTGGCGATCACCAAGACCCATGAAGTGATCCTGCCCATCGTGAATGAACTAGGGCAGCCCGCTTACGACGAGTGGCGCTGGGTGACGTTTGACGAATCCGAAGATGTGCTGCCGCCGCGGCTGAACGCGGTACTGGCCTGGGTACGGGATACGCTCGACGCACGCTGAGCCGCGTGCAAACCGCAAATAAAAACAGCGCCGTTCGCGGCGCTGTTTTTATTAAGCAGTGACACGAATGCCGGTTAACGCCCCTTCTTCGCCGGGATAATCGGTAACATCAGATAGGACGCCGTCTTGCCGCCGGCATAAATCGTGTTTTTCGCGCCGGCGTTGTAATCGCAGTGGTAATGCGTATACGGCGCACTGCCGGCACCGTCGCGGGGCTGGATATCGATACGGATGCGGTGCCCCTTCTTGAACACCATGCTGGTCGGCCAGACCTCGACACGGCATTCGACGATTTCGCCTTTTTTCAGCCATTGCCGCTCATCGTGCGAGTGGTAAGGGCGGAACGGCAAGGTCTTTTCCGGATCAAGCTTGCGATGCGACGCGCGCAGCCAGCCTTTGGTAACGCAGGGCACCGGCTGACCGTGCTGGCCGACTTCGCAGACATCGTGACCGTCGGGATCAATGTTGCGGATGGTCACGAAGATGTCCATATCCTCGGACGTGCTTGACACCCACAGATTGGCGACCAGCGGTCCGGTGACCTCGGTGTCTTCGGAGAGCACCGGCGTCACAAACGACACGCCGCTGCGGCCTGAGGCACCGTGGCCGTGGGTCGTCGCCAGTGACGATGCCGACGCCACACCTGCACTGGTAGAGCCACTGCCGGAGTAGATGGCCTTTGCCGCGTTGCGCGGTGGCGTCTTGACCAGCGTGCCTTCGAGCAGCTCCTCCTTCTCGGTCGGCTGTCGCTCGATGTTGAGATACATCTTGGTCCACTTCGTGCGCTTCAGCGGCCATTCGTTTTCATAGCGGAAGGGATAGGGTTTCTTGCTGCCGCCGGTGCGGATCTCGAGCTTTACCGGCGGATCTTTCATGATGCCGGTGTCGATGCCCTTCAGCCAGTAATCAAACCAGCGCAGCTGGTCGTTGCGCCCCTCTTCGGAATGGTAGGGATGGAAATGCGAGCCGGTATGGATGCGTAGCTTCTTGTGTTTGGAGGCGGCATTCATGAAGCCCTCGGTATTGCCGCGCAGGTGCATCGAAAAACCGCCCCAGTTACCGACCGAATAAACCGGGACCTTGATCTTGTCCCACTGCGCGCTGTTTGAGCGCCAATACTGGGAATCAAGATCGTTGCGCATGTAGTTCCACATCATGTCGTTGTGGAAGGCATCGGGGTTATAGCTGCGCGGCTTGCCGAGCAGATGATGGGCGGTATGCGTGAGCCACCAGTTGCCGATGAAGCCCAGAGCAAAAATGCCGCCGTGGTACGCCTGATCTCGGTACTGGTCCGCTCGCCCTTCCCAGGGCATGATGCATTTCAGCGAAGGCGGCTGCATGTTGGCGGCGCGCCATTGCGATGATGCGTGATAGGAAATGCCCGACATGCCGACCTTGCCCGAGCACCAGGGCTGTTTGGCGACCCACTCAATGGCGTCATAGGTATCCAGCGCTTCCTGGTAGGAGCTCGGCTCGGATTTGCCCGGCGAACGGCCGGCGCCGCGGGAATCGACACGCACACAGGCGTAACCGCGCGGGCACCACCACAGCGGATTGACCGTTTCCCAGCACATATAGGGATTGGCTTTTTCCTCGAGATCGGCCGGCGGACTCCACACCTTGTCCTTCTGGTAGACACTGGTGTTGAACAGCACCGGCACCTTGTCCTTGAAATTTGGCCGGAAAATGTCGGCATACAACAGCGTGCCGTCGCGCATCGGGATCTGCACGTTCTTTTCAACCACGAGTTTCATTTTGCGCGGCTGCGAAACCTTGTGTTTTCTGCTGCTCATTGCTTGCGGCTCCTGTGTCGTCAGTCTGGTTTCAAATTTTTCAGCGGATGTTCTATTCGGCCACAACGCCGGCGGCGCGGGCCACCTTGGTCCAGCGCTCGATCTCGCTACGGTTGTAACGGTCGTATTCTTCAGGCGAGTTGCCGACGGGTTCCGCACCCTGGCTCGACAAGCCGCTGCGCACGGCGGGATCGGCGAGCGCCCTCACCACCGAGGCATTGAGCCGGTCGATGATCGGGCGCGGCGTTTTTGCCGGCGCAAACATGCCGAAGCCGCTGGAAACGATGAAACCCTTGTAACCCTGCTCGATCATCGTCGGTACATCCGGCGCGGCCGGCGAACGCTTGACGCTGGCCTGGGCGATCATGCGCAGGCGTCCCGCGCGAACAAATTCGATGAATGCCGGAAGCGCCGCGAAAATCATCTGCGCCTGTCCAGAGACCACATCCATCGTCGCAGGCCCGACCCCCTTATACGGCACATGCAACATTTTCAGGCCGGCGGCATGGGACAGCATCTCGACGGAAAGATGTGTCGAAGTACCGTGACCAGGCGTGGCATACGCGAGCTGCCCGGGGCGCGCCTTGGCGAGTGCAACAAGCTGCTTGATGTCGCGAACCGGCAATGAAGGATGCACCACCAGTCCGTTGGGCACGTCAGCGACAAGTGTCACCGGCGCAAAATCGTTGATCGAATCATAGGGCAGCGATTTGCGTACCCCGGGATTGATCACATGGGCTGCAGACACCATGACGATGGTATAGCCATCCGGCGGCGACTTCACTGCCATTGCCGTGCCCAGCGTACTGCCGGCTCCGCCGCGGTTGTCAATCAGGATCTGCTGCCCGAGTTCCTGGGTCATTTTCGGCGCGATGGCGCGGGCAATGATGTCGGTATTGCCGCCCGGTGCAAACGGCACGATCAGCCGGATCGGCCGGACCGGCCAGTTCTGGGCATGACTCACGCCGGCTGCCGCCAATCCGGCGGCAACAACGACGGCACAGCACAAGCGGTGCTTGATCATCTTCTCCTCCATTCGTGAAATGGGCACGGGCGCCTGGATATTTTTTATGGTCGCACCGTGCTATTCCATCAGTGTAATCCTGCCGGACGCCCCAAAAGGCAATCCGTCCAGCATATGACCGCCGGTTTAATGCCGGAAAACGTACCTTTGCGGTGCGATTTTTGCGCTGTATCAATACCTCCGCCGCCCGGCAGCAGTAAGTTGACTCCATGAGCGGACAAACCGCTCTGCACGACAACAATTCATCACAAAGGAGGTTCCTCATGATCAATGAAGTCAGCGGTGACCTTCTGCTCAGCAAGGCCCAGGTAATCGCCCATGGCGTTGCCCCCAACGACCCCTTCCATACCGGCCTGGCGCTGCAGCTGCGCGAACAGTGGCCAGCGATGTACAAAGACTTTCGCCATTACTGCCAGTCCAAACACCCCAAACCCGGCAACCTGTGGGCCTGGATGGGTGCAGATGGCAAACGGGTGGTCAGCCTGTTCACCCAGGACGCCATTGAAGGCCATCACGGCGGCACGCCGGGGGCAGCCTCGGTCCAGCACGTCGGTCACGCCCTGCGCAAACTCGCCAAGCTGGCGGAAGCGGAAAAATTCACCAGCATCGCGCTGCCGCGCATCGCCACCGGCGCCGGAAGGCTGGCGTGGAGCGACGTCAAGCCCTTGTTCGACCAGCACCTAGGCGGGCTGAAAATCCCGGTTCTGGTCTACACCACTTACCAAGCGGCACAGCAGGCCAGCGAAGGGCTCTGAAGCAGGATCGCGGCGCGAGCGCACCGCGCCGCCTCTGGTAATATCCCCGCTCCAAACAGCGGCGACCGACCGGAGGAGCAGACCATGATTTACGAAGTGCGCACGTACGACCTGAAACCCCATTCCGTACCCGAAGTCGAGAAACGTTTCGGCGAAGCCTATGAGTTCCGTAAGACACTGTCGCCGCTGGCTGCCTTCTGGCACACCGAAATCGGCCCGCTGAACCAGATCATCCACGTCTGGCCGTACAAGGACATGGCGGAGCGTGAGCGCATCCGCGCCGAAGCCGCCGCTTCCGGCAACTGGCCGCCGAAGATCGGCGAATTCGTGCTCAATATGCGCACCGAGATTTTCATCCCCTTCTCGTTCTCCCCGGAAATCAAACCCGGCAAGATGGGTCCGATTTTCGAAATGCGCACTTATACCCATGCCCCGGGTGAACTGGGCCGGGTCGCCAAGACCTGGGAAAAAGCGATTCCCGCGCGCACCAAGATCAGCCCGCTGGTGGCGATGTGGTACGCCGAGTGCGGCAACGTCAACCGCTTTGTCCACATCTGGTCATATCCGACGCTGGAAGCGCGCAATGAAATGCGTAAAAAAGCCCTCGCCGAAGGCGTCTGGCCGCCGTCACTGGTCGCCAAGAAGGAAGGACTGCCCGAAGTAACGCTGGTGGCGCAGGAAAACAAGATCGTCATGCCTTCGGCGTTCTCGCCCCTGCAGTAAGTCTCGGCAGTAAACCCGGGAGCGGCGCATGCCCATCGGCAGGCTTGATCACTATTCGATCCGCACGCTGGATATCGAGGCGTCGCGCCGCTTTTATACTGAAGTCATGGGTTTCAACGCCGGCTTCCGTCCGCCGTTCCAATTTCCCGGCATCTGGCTGTATAACGGCGCGCAATATCCCGAAACCACCGGCGTCGTGCACATCATCGGGATTGATCCGGATGATCCGCAGGGCCTCAAGGATTATCTCGGTGACCGTGATGTGGCGTCGTTGCAGGGCACCGGCACCGTTGATCACATGGCCTTTACCGCCACCGGCCTTGCCGACATGCGCCGGCGCCTGAACAGCCATGGCGTCGCCTTCCGCGAACGCACCGTGCCTTCACTGGGCATCCATCAGGTGTTTTTCGAAGACCCCAGCGGGGTCACCATCGAACTGAACTACCCCGCTGCAGAAGCTGCTGCGGCAGCCTGACCGGATGCCTGCCACACCGCGCGCCCTGGTCATCGGCGGTTCGCTGGGCGGCCTGTTTGCCGCCAACCTGCTGCACCGTCAAGGCTGGGATGTACAGGTCTACGAACAATCAACCGAGCCTTTGGCCGGGCGCGGCGCCGGCATCATCACCCACCCCGATCTGTTCGCCGCACTGGAACGCATCGGTATTCCGATTGACGAATCGATCGGCGTCGACATCGAGGGGCGTGTGGCCTTTGACCGCAACGGTGCCGCATTGGGCACGCTGGATATCCGGCAATGCCTCACCACCTGGGGACGACTGCACACCCTGCTGCTGGGCGCCTTCCCCGCTACGCGTTATCACCTCGGCCATGCCTGCGCCGGGGTGGAGCAGGATGCCGGCAGCGTCACCGCTGTATTCCGCAATGGCAGCACAGCCCGTGGCGACCTGCTGATTGGCGCGGACGGCATCCGTTCCGCCGTGCGTGCACAGTTCGCGCCGCAAGCGCGCCCCGACTATGCCGGCTATATCGCGTGGCGCGGACTGGTGGAGGAAGGCGCGCTGTCACCGGAAACGCATCGCGACCTGTTTCCGAAATTCGCTTTCAGTCTGGCACCGCGCGAGCACATGCTCGGTTATCCGGTGGCAGGCTTCGACAATTCGATCCGCGCCGGAGAACGCTGTTTCAATTTTGTCTGGTACCGCCCCACACACATCGACCGCGAACTGCCGCAACTGTGCACCGATATCCACGGCAAACAGCATGACCTGTCGATTCCGCCGCCGCTGCTGCGCCCGGCAGTCATCGAAGCGATGCGTCAATCCGCGCGCGATCAGCTGTCACCGCAGTTCGCCGAAGTCGTCGCCAAAACCCGCCAGCCCTTCTTCCAGGCGATTTTCGATCTGGAATCAGCCGTCATGCACCACGGCCGCGTTGCGCTGCTGGGCGATGCGGCTTTCGTCGCGCGGCCGCATTGCGGCATGGGCGTATCCAAGGCTGCAGGCGACGCGCTGACACTGTCGGGGTTGCTGCACAAACACCAGAATGATCCGTTGAGCGCCTTGCCGGAGTATTCAACCGAACGCGTACGCTTCGGCAAGGCCGTGGTCGCCCATGCCCGGGAACTGGGCTCCTATCTGCAGGCCTGCGATCGAGACGACTCCGGGTTTCTTGCGGCACGCGCCCGCGCAGCGCACCACCACACGCCGCAGGCGGTGATGCGCGACATCGCCGTCACCCGCGAGTTCTGAACTCCGGCATAGACTCCAGCATAAAATCAGCGGCATCAATCCCGCTCCACAGGAGCCGTCATGATGACCGTCACCCCCGTCTATGCCGCCGTGCCGGGCCTGATCTTTGTGGCACTGAGCATTCGCACGATCAGCATGCGGCGGCGCCACCGCGTGGCGGTCGGTTACGGCGGCAATGCCTAACTGCGACGCGCCATGCGCGTGCACGCCAATTTCGCGGAATATGTCCCGCTGGCGCTGCTGCTGATATTTTTTGTCGAGCACGACGGCACCAAAACCCTGCTGGTACATGCGCTGTGCTTCGCACTGCTCTCCGGCCGTCTGCTGCATGCCTGAGGCGTCAGCCATGAACGCGAAAACTTCCGTTATCGCGTCAGCGGCATGATTCTTACCTTCGGCACACTCATCAGCGCGGCACTGGCGATTTTCATCGCGCGCCTGGGCTGAAGATCAGCGGCGGAATTCCCGGTGATTGAGGCGGGCGATGTCGGCTTCGACCTGTTCACGGCTGCGCTCGTAGACAATCTCGCGCCCCATCACCGTACCGGCATAGGCCATGCCGTTGCGGGTCGGTGTCAGCTCGCACTTGACGCTGTGCACGCCGCTGCCCAATACCACCTGGATCGATGACGGACGCTTGTCGAACACCACTACGTCCATCAGTTGTTTGGTTTCGGTTACGCGCACCTTGATGGTTTCGTTGATCAATGCGGCATCCCCGTCAGTCGTTTGCGGGGTCCGGGAATCCGGACCCCGCTTTCATCATCGCACGACTTTGCGGGCAATTACCCCATTGTCGTAAACCAGGTTCGACGACCAGATCCAGCGCGCGCCCTCGAAAAACTCCGGGTAACGCGTATAAGCGGTCAGCGTGGTCACGCCGATTTCCTCATCGGTGTATTCATAAGCCCTTGGCCAGTTGCTGTCGTTGAAGGTCTTCGACTGCCAGTTTTTCGGGTAGCTGTAATGCACCATATAGCAATTGTCGCGGCAGGCCGGCTTTTTCACAGAGGGATAGGTGCGGCCGAGTTTATTGAAAAAGTGAATATTGCCCTTTTCAGTCACGTCGGTCGGGCTGTCAAGCGGCCCTACCATGAAGGTCTGCGCTTTCCACGAGCTGTCGGTGACCGTGCCGTCGCTGAACTTGGCGATCAGGCCGCCGTCGCCGAGATACCAGGGCTCATTGAGACGCGCCATGTTTTCAACGCCGAGCCCCAGCTGCTCGTCCCAGTCCACCAGCAGGAAGGCCATGGTGTAAGGACGCTTGACCTTGAACTTGACGATCGCCGAGTTGAAGGGCGTGTACGGCGTGTTGTCGACAGAAACCAGCTTGCCGTTCACGTAGAGCTCGAAATAATTGTCAGCGACGATGAAACCGGTCACCACTTCGCCGTCGGCATCCACCTCAATCACCGGTACCTTGTCGGTCGAAACCGCGGCGGCATTGGGCGGCATGACCTTGGTGCACTCGTTGTAGAGATCGTAGGACAGCGGGCCTTCCTTGCGCTGCAGGGCTGTATTGGCCGGCACCGTGATCACCGTACCGTCAGTGGCGGTTACTTCGCCGACACCGGCAACACGCAGGTTCATCTTGGGATTGGTGTGCTCGCAACGGGTGAGGTTCTGCACGATGATTTTCTTGGCTGCGCCCTGGGTGACCATGCGCTTGGCCGGCGCATCCAGGGCATCCAGCACCAGATCCGGGCCGCGCGACTGGCAACCGGCCAGCGCAATACAGCCGAGCAGGGCAAATGCGATGCTTCGATACGCCGGGGCCGGCGTGATGACGGTCTTCAACATATTCTCTCTCCTGGGGTAAAACCGGCGCTTGTGCTGCAGAATCTGGACGTTCCGCTTGGTCGAGCGCTACGGTGAATCCAGCTTAGCCGAGCCCTTCCGGCGGGGCAAGCATGGCGGCGCCAACCGCAATGCAGCAATGAAAATCCGCCCAAATTGGCCGGGCGGCACCTTGAGCATGGCCTTATAATTTCGGCCTTTTCCGCACCTTCCGGCCACCTCCATATGCTGATCAAATTCACGCTTAACGGCGACCCCGTTGAAGTTCATCTCAAATCGGCCGACCGCCTGCTCGTCGACGTCCTTCGCGAAGACCTGCAGATGACTGGCACCAAACACGGCTGCGGCATCGGTGCCTGCGGCACCTGCACGGTGATTGTCGACGGCGCACCGGTGTCCTCCTGCCTGCAACTGGCGGTACTGTGCGACGGCAGCAACGTGCGCACCGTCGAGGGCCTCGACCAGGCTGGTGTGTTGCATACCGTGCAGCAGGCCTTCATCAACAAGACCGCTCTGCAATGCGGCATCTGCATTCCCGGCCATGTCATGCAGTGCGTGTCGCTGATCGAGAAAAAACCGAATCCCAGCGACGAAGAAATCCGCGCCAGCGCCGACAGCGTGTACTGCCGCTGTACCGGCTACGTAAAAATCATGGACGCCTACCGCGAAGCGGCGGCGCTGCTGAAAAAGGCGGGCAAGGCATGAGCAAGCAAATCCTCAAGGACCCGAAATTCGAATCCGGCCTGCTGGTGGTCGGCAAGGATGTGCCGCGCGCCGACGCGCTGCCGAAAGTCACCGGCGCCGCGCAATATGTGGCCGACATGCACCTGCCGGGCATGCTCCATGCGGCAGTGCTGCGCAGTCCGCACGCCAACGCCAAAATCCTCTCCATCGACACCAGTGCCGCGCGCGCGATGCCCGGCGTCAAGGCCGTGATCACCGGAGAGGACACTGCCAAACGCAAATGGGGCGCCTTCCGCCCCGATCTCTATCCGCTGGCCATTGGCCGCGTGCGCTACGTCGGCGATGAGGTCGCTGCCGTCGCAGCGACCGACCCGGAAACCGCCCGCGCCGCCATCGACAAGATCGTTATTCAATACGAACCGCTGCCCGCAGTGTTTTCTCTCGATGAAGCGATGGCACCGGGTGCGCCGCTGGTACACGATGATGCTGCCGGCAACATCGCCCATGAATTCGCCTTTGAACGCGGCGATGTCGATGCCGGCTTCAAGGCTTCGGATGTCGTCGTCGAAGGCACCTGGGATTCAGTGCGCCAGTGGCATTCATCGCTGGAGACCATCGGCTGCGTCGCACAGTGGAACAGCAACCGCGTCACCATGTGGTGCAACACGCAGACTCCCTTCCTCGCCCGCGGCCGCTACTCGGTCGCGCTGGGCGTGCCGGAAGCGCAGGTGCGCGTGATCCAGACCGAAGTCGGCGGCGGCTTCGGCGGCAAATCCGGTGACGACAACTGTTCAGTCATCGCAGCCATCCTCGCCCGCAAGTCCGGACGTGCGGTCAAATTGATCCACACCAGGGAAGAAGAATTCCTCGCCAGCCATCCGCGCATGCCGATGCGCTACTGGGTACGCCTGGGTTTCTCCAAGGCCGGCAAGGTACTGGCCAAGGAAATCCGCATGTGGGCCGACAACGGCGCCTACACCGGCAAATCGCAGGCGATTCTCGGCGCGGCCACCGTACGCCACGATGCACTGTACAAATATCCGAATGCGCGCGCCAAGTCGACGCTGCTCTATACCAATCTGGTGCCGACCGGCGCCTTCCGCGGCTTCGGTAACCCCTCCGCTGACTGGGCGGTGGAACAGGCCTGGGACCTCGCCGCCGAAAAACTCGGCATCGACGTTGTCGATTTACTGCGCCTGAACGCGGTGGTGGAAGGTGACGTCTCGCCGCACAACCACAAGATCACCAGCGGTGAACTCCGGCAATGCATCGACAAGGCCGCAGACCTTATCCAGTGGAAGCAGAAACGCAAGAACAAGAAGGACGGCCACGGCCTCGGCATGGGCTGCAGCATCCACGTCAACGGTCGCCGCAGCTTCGGCGACTGGGACGGCAGTTCGGCCATCGTGCGCATCAATGAAGACGGCCGAGCCACAATCATCACCGGCGAAGGCGAAATCGGCCAGGGCACCTACACCGTGCTCAAACAGATCGCCGCCGAGGAACTGGGACTGCCCTACGATGATGTCGACATCACCCGCCCTGACACCGATGTGCATCCGCACTCACTGGGTGCGCTGGCCAGCCGCGTCACCTATGTCGCCGGCAACGCGGTCAAACGCGCCGCGGCGGAAGCGCACAAGCAGCTGATGGCCGCTGCATCCGAGCAGTTCAAGAAACCGGTCGATGAACTGACCATCATCAACGGCCAGATCGGCCCGAAGAACGGCGCTGAATCCGAATACAAACCGGTCAGCGCCGTAGTCCGCGCCAATATCTACAAGCGCGGCGGCGAAGCCATCGTCGGCGTGGGCAACTGGGATAATCCTTCCGATTTTCCGGACCACAGCCGTTTCGGCAATGAATCCGGTGCTTATAATTTCGCTGCGCAGGCGGTCGAAGTCGATGTCGACCGCGGCACCGGTCAGGTGCATCTGAAAGAAATCTCCGCCGTCGTCGACTGCGGCACGGTGATCCATCCGACCGCAGCCCAGGGTCAGGTGGAAGGCGCGGTTGTACAGGGCATCGGCCTGGCAATGATCGAATACTTCGACTGGCATCAGGGCACGCCCACCGATCCGCAGTACATCGACTACCCGCTGCCCTCGGCCGATTTCGTTCCGAAGATGCATGTCGGTTTCGCCGACTCCTATGAACCCTCCGGCCCCTTCGGCGCCAAAGGCCTCGGTGAGATCGGTCTCGATGCGATTCCGGCGGCGATCGCCAACGCCATTGCCGACGCGGTCGGCGTGCGCATCCATACACTGCCGATCACCGCGGAAAAAATCCACCGCGCGCTGCATCCCGAACTGTATGCCGATGAACAGATAACACCGGCGCAGCCCCCCAAGGGTGGCGTATGGTCGCGGCTGGTCACCGGCAAACCGTCGGGCACAAGACCGTTCAAACCGGAACTGCTGCAGCCGAAGAGCCTTGATGAAGCCGTCAAACTCTACGCCGAAGGCGACACCGCCATCGTCTCCGGCGGCATGTCACACGCCATCCGCCGCGAGCGTACCGGTTATCCTCAGGCCAAACGTCTGATGGTCGTCAGCCGCATCCCAGAGCTTCTGGAAATAAACAATAAAAACAATGGCTTGCAAATCGGCTCCGCCGTGAACCAGCAAACGCTGATTGAAAGGCCGGCACTGCGCGAGCGCTGGGCCGTGCTCGCCGAGTCGCTCGATGCGGCCGGCCACACCCGCGTGCGCGGCATGACCACGGTCGGCGGCAGCGTCGGTCCGCTGATCGGCGGCTTCGACATGCCGGTGGCGCTGGTTGCACTGAACGCAAACGTGGTCACAGCGTCAGCAGCCGGACGCAAGACCTATGCCCTGACCGAGGCCTTCGACAAACGCTTCGCCAGGGACGAGATGCTGATCGCGGTGGAAATCGATGCCCTGCCCGCGCGCAGCGGTTCGGCCTTCCACAAATTCCTGCCGCGCGGCGTCATGGAAACACCGACGGCAAACGCTGCGGCGGTTGTGACGCTCGATGCATCCGGAAAGTGCATCGCGGCTCGGCTGGTCGTCGGCGCGGTGAGCTGGAAGCCGCTGGTCGCCGACCTGTCTGCGCTGATTGGCAAAAGCTTCGATGAAGCTGCCATCCGCACGGCCGTCAAACCGCTGCGCGAGCTTGCGCAGCCGATAGCCAATGTCCGCGGCTCGGCACTATACAAACGCAATATGGCGGTCGAAATCGGCGCGCGCACACTGATCCGCGCCTGGCAGCGCGCTGCGCAACAGAAATAAACGCTTTTCAATCAAGGAACGACTGCAATGAATGCAAGCTTCAAGACCTCCGACGGCTGCGAAATCGCCTACACACTGCACAATGGCGCTGGTACCAATGCACCCCGCGTGGCGCTGGTGCACTCACTCGCGCTGGATCGCAGCATCTGGGATGACGTCGCCAAGGAACTGTCGCGCGACTGTCAGGTGCTGACCTGGGACTGCCGCGGCCACGGCAAATCCGGCCAGCCGCTGACCACATACACGCCGCAGCTGTTCGCACGCGATCTCGCCGAACTGATGGACCACGTGAACTGGCCCTCCGCAGTCGTTGGCGGCTGCTCGATGGGCGGCATGGTGGCGCAGGCCTTTGCGATTGAATATCCAAAACGCACGACCGGCCTCGTGCTGATCGACACCACCGCCTGGTACGGCGCGGATGCGCCCAAGGTCTGGCGTGAACGCGGCGCCACCGGCAAGGAAAAAGGCATGGGCGCGCTGGTGGAGTTCCAGACCGGCCGCTGGTTCGGCGACGCTTTCCGCGCCAACCAGAAAGCCACCATCGATCGCCTGGTCAAGGTCTTCCTCGACAACAACGTCGACTGTTATGTGAAGACCTGCGAAATGCTCGGTGACGGCGATCTGCGCGCCGGACTCGCCACGATCAAGGTGCCGACTGCGGTTGCTGTCGGCGAAGAAGACTACGCGACGCCGGTGGCGATGGCCGAAGCGCTGCACAAGGGCATCGCCGGCTCAACGCTGACCGTGCTGCCCGGCGGCCGCCACATCACGCCGACCGAAAAACCGCAGGACATCGCCGCGCGCTTCCGCGAAGTCATTGCAAAAGCGCAATAAGCCATGACCAAGCCGCGTTGCCTCGATATCCACGCCCATCACGTCGGCCAGCCGCTGGTCGAACTCATCAATGCCGAGGGCGAGAAACACGGCGTCAAAATCGTCAAGGCTGACGATGGCGCCACGCGTATTTCCGTCGGCGGCCGCCTGACCGGCATGCCGCTGATTCCTCCGCTGAATGACGAAGCCGCGCGGCTGAAATGGATGGATGAAGCCGGCATCGACGTGCAACTGCTTGCCGGCTGGATGGATCTCGCCGGTTATCACCTGCCGACCGAAGCCGGACAGTGGCTGGCCCGCGCGCAGAATGAAACGCTCGCCGAAATGGCTGCGCGCCGTCCAGACCGTTACGCAGCAGCAGCAGCGGTGCCGCTGCAGGATGCCGCAGTGGCTGCCGATGAACTGCGTTACGCGGTGCAGAAACTCGGCCACCGCGCAGTGCAGATCGGCGCGCGCGTCGAAGAAGAAGGCCTCGATGCGCCGCAGTACGACGCCTTCTGGTCTGCCGCGCAGGAACTCCAGGTGCCGGTGATCATTCACCCCGCCGACCTCGCGGTGCCGCCGCGCATCCGCAGACTGTTTCTGCACATCCTTGTCGGCAATCCGAGTGAAACCACCTTCGCTGCAGCAGCGCTGCTGCTCGGCGGCGTGTTCGACCGTTTCCCGAAACTGCGCGTGCTGCTGGTGCATGGCGGCGGTTGCGTGCCTTATCAGTTCGGCCGCATCGATCGCGGCCGCATCACTGCGCCGCCCTTCGCCAAGGGTTCAGTAAAAAATCCGCTGGGCCAGTACGCCAACAACCTCTATTACGACACCGTGCTGCATGATGACGAAGCTTTCCGCTACCTGATCGAACGCGTCGGCGCCGGCCAGGTCGCGCTGGGCAGCGATTACCCCTTCCCCTTGCGCGACCCGGACCCCGTAAAATTTATCAATAAAAACAATGATATGGATGATGTCGCGCAGCGTGCCGTGTGCTGGGATACCGGCGCGGCGCTGCTCGGCCTGAAGTAATCAAGGAGAAGCTGCAATGAAATTGACCACCCTGCGCGGCGCAATCGCCGCGGTGCTGCTGGGTATCGCCGCATCGGCTGCCGCACAGAACTATCCCGCCGGCCCGATCCGGATCATCGTACCCTTCCCGGCAGGCGGCGGCGTCGATACCGCTGGACGCCTGCTCGGCGTGAAACTCTCGGAAGCGATCGGCCGTCCGGTGCTGGTCGACAACCGCGCCGGCGCCAACGGCATGATCGGCAGCGAAATGGTCGCCAAGGCGCCGAAGGACGGTTACACGCTGATGGTCAATGGCGCCAACTTCGTCACCAGCCCGACGCTGTATGCGAAATCGCTGTATGACCCGATCAAGGACTTCGACGCCATCAGCCTGCTCGCCCATGCGCCGAACATCCTCGTTGTGCATCCCTCGATGCCGGTAAAAAACGTGCGCGAACTGATTGCCTTCGCCAAGGCGCGTCCCGGCGAAGTGCTGTTTGCCGGTTCCGGCAGCGGCAGCACGCCGCATCTCGCCGGCGAACTGTTCAAGACCCAGACCGGAACCAAGATGGTCCATGTGCCCTATCGCGGCACCGGCCCGGCAATCACCGCCATTCTCTCAGGCGAAGTCGGCTCGATGTTCATGCCGGCACTGACCGCACTGCCGCTGATCCAGTCCGGTCGCGTACGCGCGCTCGGCGTGACCTCGCTGGAGCGTCTGCCGGCGCTGCCGGAACTGCCCACGGTGTCCGAATCGGGACTGAAGGGTTACCAGTCCAGCCAATGGTACGGCGTACTCGCGCCCGCGGGCACTTCACCCGAAATCCTCAATTTGCTGAACGGCCAAACCGTCAAAATCATGCAGAGCGCCGACATGAAAGAGCGCATGAAAAACAGCGGCAGCGTTGCCGTCGGCAGTTCGCGCGAAGTCTTCGCGAAATTTCTGCAAACCGAATACAGCAAATGGGCGCAGGTGATCAAAGCCTCCGGCGCCACAGTCGATTAAAAACAAGACCGAAAAACATCCATCCACGGAGCGAGCATGACCACCCCGAACAATCCTGCGGCGACGATCAAACACGAAACCCCGACCCCTTCCGCAACCAGCGACGCGCTCTACGGCAGCGACGTCATCGCCGGCACGCTGCGTGCGCTGGACATCGAATACATCGCGCTCAATCCCGGCGCGAGCTACCGCGGCCTGCACGACAGCCTGGTCAATTACCTCGGCAACAAAAAGCCGCAGATGGTGCTGTGCTTGCACGATGAAAACGCCGCCTCGATCGCCCAGGGTTACTGGAAAGCCAGCAACAAGCTGATGGCCGTCGGCCTGCACTCCAACGTCGGCCTGATGCACGCGTCAATGCCGATCTTCAACGCCTGGTGCGACCGCGCGCCGATGCTGATCCTCGGCGCCACCGGGCCCTGGGACGCCGCCAAGCGCCGCCCCTGGATTGACTGGATTCACACCTGCTCCGATCAGGCCGCGCTGGTGCGCAACTTCACCAAATGGGACAACCAACCCGGTTCAACCGCTGCAGCGGTCGAAGCGATGATCCGTGGTGCACAACTCTCGATGACCCCGCCGCGTGCGCCGGTGTATGTGAATCTCGACGTGACGATCCAGGAAGAAAAGCTCGAGGCGCCGCTGCCGATGCCCGACATGGCGCGTTATGCACCGCCACCGATGGTGCGTCCGTCCGAATCGGAGCTCGAAGCGGCGGCGAAGCTGCTGTCGAACGCGAAGAATCCGGTAATGCTCTGCGGTCGCGGTTCGCGCCGGCTCGACCACTGGAATGCCCGCGTTGCGCTGGCTGAGAAACTCGACATGCGCGTGATCACCCAGATCAAACTCGCCGCGTCCTTCCCCACCGATCACCGCCTGCACGCGGCACCGCCGGCCAACCGCTTGGTGCCGGCGGCGAAAAAAACCCTCGCCGAGGCCGACGTCATCCTCGCGCTCGACTGGCTCGACCTCGCCGGCGCACTGAAGCAGACTTTCGGCGGCAAACCGGTCACCGCCAAAATCATCAACATCTCCAGCGACAGCCAGCTGCACCGCGGCTGGAGTATGGATTACCAGGCACTGCCGCCGGTCGACGTGTCGATGAACTGCGAACCCGATGCCGCGGTGCCGCTGCTGACCGCCGCAGTCACGGCGCGCCCGCGCACGATTGAAGGTCCGGCCTATGCACTGGCCGGCGCGCCCGGCGAACCGCTCGCGCTGAAAGGCCTGGCGTATGCGCTTAACGCGGCGATCGGCAAGCAGGACGTCAGCATTACCCATCTGCCCCTCGGCTGGAGCGGTGCCTACACCCATTTCCGTCACCCGCTGGATTACCTCGGTTTTGACGGCGGTGGGGGCGTCGGTGCCGGCCCCGGCCTGACCATCGGCGCGGCGCTCGCATTGAAAGGCAGCGGCCGCATTCCCATCGGCCTGATGGGCGACGGCAACTTCCTGATGGGCAACACGGCGGTGTGGACGGCCGTGCACTACCAGATTCCCTGCCTGATGATCATCTGCAACAACCGCTCCTTCTTCAATGACGAGCGTCACCAGGGCCATGTTGCTGAATACCGCGGCCGTCCACCGGAAAACGCCTGGATCGGCCAGAAGATCAACGATCCGGATATCGACATCGCCGCAATGGCGCGCGCGCAGGGCGCTGAAGGCATCGGCCCGGTCACCACGATAGCCGACATGCAACCCGCCATCGAACGCGGCATCGCCATCGTCAAGGCCGGTGGCGTCTGCGTCATCGATGCCCGCGTACTGCCGGGCTATGATGGCGAATAAGGCTGAACACCCACAATAAAATTCCCGAGGAGAAACTGATGACAAAGTCCCGACTCATCGTCACTATGCTCGGCGCCGCCGCGCTGACCGCCGCCCTGGACGCCGGCGCTGCGGATTATCCGGCTCGCCCGATCCGCGTCATCGTGCCGCAAAGCGCCGGCGGCTCCACCGATGTCGCCGCGCGCGTACTCACTGACAAGCTGACGGAATCACTAAAACAGAACATCGTTGTCGACAACCGCCCCGGCGCCGGCAGCCTCAACGGCACCGAAACTGTCGCCAAATCCGCGCCCGACGGCTACACGCTGCTGATCATCGCGGCGTCGCTGACCATCACACCGGCGCTGCAGACCAATCTGCCCTTCGATCCGGTACGCGATTTCGCACCGATCACCCAGATCGTCGATCTGCCCCACATCGTCACGGTGCATCCCAACGTCGCCGCGAAATCCATCGGCGAACTGGTCGCGCTGCTCAAGGCCAAACCCGGCCAGATTGCCGCGGGCTTCAGCGGTATCGGCACCAGCACCCACCTTGCCATTGAACTGTTCCAGTACATGAGCCAGACCAAAATGCTGCTGGTGCCGTACAAGGGGGGTGCACCGGCGATGACGGCACTGCTCGGCGGCGAAGTGCAGGTCAATTTCGCCACGAGTTCCACCGGCATTCCGCATATCCGCAGCGGCAAGCTGCGCGGGCTCGCGGTCACCGGCGCGAAGCGCAGCACGGCAATCCCCGAACTGCCCACCGTCACCGAAGCCGGAGTCAAGGGGTATCAACACGCTTCCTGGGTCGGTATGCTGGCGCCGGCCAAAACACCGAAACCGGTGATTGAGCGCCTGCACGCGGAATCGGTAAAAATCCTCGCTCGCAACGAGATCCGTTCCTCCTTCCTCAAGCAGGGTATGGAAGCGGAAGGCAATACGCCGCAGCAATTCGCCGCAACCATCAGCCGCGAAGTCGATCAATGGCTGAAACTGGTGAAGTCCGCCGGCATCAAAGTCCCGTAAAACTGCTCAGCGCAACAAAAAAGCCGCGGATACTCTCCGCGGCTTTTTTGTTTCTGAAACAACTGGGTAAACGACAGCGTTATTTCTTTTTGTCGCCGTCGGGCCGGTAACTGGTTTCCGGACGCAGGCCTTTGCGCATGGCTTTTTCACTGATGCGGCCGTTTTCCAGATAACCGCCGGTGGCGGCGCGTTTGCCGCCTTCGTCCCACACCGGCAGCCAGTCGCCGACGGGTGAACCGAACCACGGCGACTGCGGCCGTAGCTTGGGCAGGCCCATCTCTTCCCAGATCTGGCGCGAGCGCTCCATGTATTCCTTCTTGGGCAGCGCAAATGGCGGCAGCACTTCCTTGGTGGTGGCGTCGATCAGCAGCGTCGCATCTTCCTCATCGGTCTCGTGCTCGCGCTCGGGACCGTGGCCGCCGCTGCGGTGTTTCAGTATCTGCAGGTCTTCCGCGGGATTCATGCGGAAAGCCAGCGCCCAGAACAGTGCATCCGAATTTTCCGGATCGACGTCGTCATTGACCGCAATGCCGATCTTGCCGCAATCGGCCTTGAACGCGCTCATGCCGTACAGCGCCCGCCACACTTCGCTGCGCGGCGTGCCCTGCTCGACAGTGACGATGGTCATGCGCCGTAATGCCGTCATGCGTTCATGCAGCGTGACGCGTTTGACCGCCTTGATGCCCAGCGTATTGCGAAGGTGCGACAGGAACATCGGCTCGAAGGACACGCGCTTGATCGCGCTCGACTCGCTGGGTGTGACCTGACTCAGGTAGGACGCGACGATCGCATCCTTGCGATGGGTGATCGCAGTCACGCGCATCGGCATGTTGAACTGTTCCAGCGCGACATGGCCGTGCGACTCGCCGAAAGGACCTTCCGGCTCGACATGCTCCAGATCGATCAACCCCTCGATGACAATTTCGGCGTCGGCCGGCACCATCAAATCGACCGTCTTCGCTTTGACGACATTGATCGGCGCACCGGCGACGCCGCCGGCCACACCGACCTCATCGAGATCAATTGGCAGTTTCATCGGCGCGACAAAGGCCACGCATGGCGGCGCGCCGAGCACGATCGCCACCGGCATGGTCTTGTCGCCGCGTTTCTGGTGCTTCTGATAATGACGGTAGCCGCCGGCGCCACCGACCCTTGTCGCCATGCGCACGACCATACGGTCGGGGGCTTTCAGGCCAGCGCGGTAGGTGCCGTGATTCTGAATGCCGGTTTCCGGATCCTTGGTGATGACATTGGTTGCCGTCAGTGTCGGCGCACCGTCAAAACCCGGCGTCGACACCGGGATCGGTAAGGAGTCCAGGCCATTGCCTTCACCCAGCAGTTGATCACCGGTGACAACCACATCCTGGCAGGCGCCGGTGTCGACCACGCGCGGAGGGATCGGATTCGCAATCGCCTTGTCCCAGCGCTGCTGCACTTCTTCCAGCGGCGCGCCCATGCCCACGCCGTAAATCTCGCGGTTGCCGGCGAAAGCGCCAACGACGACCGGGAATTTGTACTTCCGCCCCTGCCCATTGACCACATTGGTGAACAGGAAGGCCTTGCGCTCATGCTCCTCTATGCCGCCGACATACTGCCAGCGCACCAGCGGGTGCATTTCCGCATCCTTGTCGATCGGACGGTCCACCTCGACGAGCAGACCGCGCTGGCGCAGCGCATCGAGATGGTCATGCAGGTCCGCGTAACCGCGGTCAGTTTTTTTCATACTGTTGCGAAACTCCTGTGACGCAGGTTATTTGGCGGCGCGGGTGGTGGTCCACGGCGCGGTCTTGCCGCCGGTGGTGACGGTGCCTTCGATACGGTTGCCGTTGACCTTGCCGGCGTAGCGGGCGTCACCCGCGGTAAAGCTGATCTCGTCGCCGCGCAGACGGCCACCCTGCACATTGGACAGTTTGCCACCGCTGTTCACCGAGCCCTGCACCATCTGGTATTCCTGGGCGAGCTTGATTTCTTCATTGCCGGATTTCCACACGCCTTCAACCTTGGCAGGCACGATCCACATATAGGCCGTGCAGTAGCTGGTGCACTCGCCTTTCGCGCCCTGGGTTTCATCCGACTTCCAGTCACCCATGGTGAAGGAATTGGAGATCACGCGGGTGCCCGGCTTCATGTTGAGGATGGTCGGGCGCAGCTTGACGTTGAGGTCGGGTAACAGAAACAACGTGATCACTGTCGCCTTCGAAAAATCGGTCTCGAAAATATCTCCATGGATGAACGTCGCCTTGCCGGAAACACCTGCCGCCGCAGCATTGCGGCGAGACAGTTCGACCATGTCAGGATTGTATTCCACGCCGTAGGCGGTTGCGCCGCGCTTGGCGGCGGTGATCACGGTGCGGCCGTCGCCCGAGCCGAGGTCGTAATGGATGTCCTTGGCTGTCAGCTTGGCCATGTCGAGCATGCGGTCAACAAGACCCTGCGCAGTCGGCACCCAGACCACGTCCTTGCCGGCCTGACCGACTTCGGGCTGGAACTCGGACTTGGCGGCGGGCTGAGCCAGAGCATTGAACGCAAAAAGGGACAGCGCGAGCGCCAGCACGATGCGGCGCGTTTGAATCATGGCTTGCATGGTCAATCTCCAGGTGGGAATTGATAAATGGCTGCCGGGCGATGATACCGGATTCAGGCCGCAAAATACGTGACGACTTACGTGACAGCCCTTCGGGATTATCATGGTGTTTTGGAGATTCGCCATCGTCATGGATAGCCCCGCGCCGCAACGTCGCACGCACCTCCGCATAGTTAAAGCCGTCTGCCCCCACGACTGCCCCGATACCTGCGCAATGGAAATCGCCGTCGAGGACGGCAAGGCGGTATCCGTGCGCGGCGGCGACATGCCCTTCACTGCCGGCACGCTCTGCACCAAGGTCGCGCGTTACCTCGACCGCACTTACGCGCCGTCACGCATCCTTTACCCGATGAAACGCATTGGCCGCAAAGGCGAAGGCCGCTTCGCGCGCATTTCCTGGTATGAGGCGCTGGACACCATTGCCGCACGTTTCAAAGCCGTCGCCGCCGAAAACCCGCAGCAGATCCTGCCGGTCAGCTACGCCGGCACCATGGGCATGGTCAACTACGCGTCGATGGACCGGCGCTTTTTCCATCGCCTCGGTGCCAGCCTGCTCGAACGCACGCTGTGCTCATCGGCCGGCAAGGCCGGTTCGAAAATCACGCTGGGCGGTTCCGTCGGCAGCGATCCGGAACAGGCGGAACACTCGAAACTGATCATCATCTGGGGCTCCAACCCGGTGATTTCCAATCTGCATTTCTGGACCCGCTGCCAACAGGCCAAACGCCGCGGCGCGAAGCTGGTGATCATCGATCCGCGCCGCAACGAAACCGCAGAAAAATGCCACCAGCACATCGCCCTGTATCCGGGCACTGACGCCGCGCTGGCGCTGGCGATGATGCACGTCATCATCGTGGAAGGCCTGACCGACGCCGACTACATCGACAAACACACGCTGGGTTATACCGAACTCGTTGCACGGGTACAGGAGTGGACGCCGCAACGCGCTGCTGCCATTTGCGGCATCACTCCCGAAGAAATCATCAACCTCGCCCGCGAATACGCGCGCACCCGGCCGGCGATGATCCGCATCAACTTCGGTCTGCAGCGTCATGCCGGCGGCGGCATGGCCGTGCGCACCATCACCTGCCTGCCCGCGCTGACCGGCAGCTGGCGCGATGCCGCGGGCGGCGTGCTGCTGATGACCAGTGATTTCTACGGCTTCAACCATCAGGCCCTGGAACGCCCCGACCTGATCCGCGGCAAACCGCGCAGCATCAACATCGCCGCGCTGGGTGATGCGCTCACCGCGGCAACGCCCCCGGTCAAGGCCGCCTATGTTTACAACAACAATCCTGTCGCCGTCTGTCCGGATTCCCGCAAAGTCATCGCCGGATTCCTGCGTGAGGATCTGTTCACCGTGGTCCATGAAATTTTCCAGACCGACACCGCTGACTATGCCGACATCCTGCTCCCGGCAACAACGCAGCTGGAGCACACCGATCTCCACAAGTCCTACGGCCATCTTTATGTGCAGGCCAACCAGCCGGCGATTGCTCCGGTCGGCGAAGCCAAAGCGAATGCCGAGGTGTTCCGCCTACTGGCGGCGCGCATGGGCTTTGACGATCCCTGCCTGAGCGACAGCGACGAGGACATCTGCCGCCAAGCGCTGGACTCGAAAGCGCCGGCGCTGAACGGCATCAACTGGGAATCCCTGAAGACAAGCGGCTGGCAGCGCTTGAATGTGCCGGCAGCCCCTTTCGCGCAAGGCGGTTTCCCGACGCCTTCCGGCAAATGCGAGTTCTACAGCGCAAGTGCGAAAACCATGGGGCTGGACCCGCTGCCGGGTTTCACGCCGCCGCGCGAAAGTCCGGCCAATCCGTCGGAACTGTCGCAGCGCTATCCGCTGGCCTTCATCTCACCGCCGCACCGGCATTTCCTCAACTCATCCTTCGCCAATCTCGATTTCGCGCTGAAGGACGCCGGTGTGCCGACGCTGGAAATCCATCCCGATGACGCCGCTGCGCGCGGCATCACTGAAAACACTGAAGCCCGTGTCTTCAACGACCGCGGCGAATACACGGTGCGCGCAAGGATTACCGACCGCGTGCGGCGCGGTGTGGTGTCGGCACCTTCAGTGTGGTGGAAAAAACTGTCGCCGGACAAACGCAACGCAAATGAACTGACGTCGCAGGCGGTTGCGGATATGGGTGGTGCGGCGACTTATTATGACTGCTTGGTTGATGTCGCTCCAGCCATATAACCCTGCCTGAAAACAAAAAGCCCGCGACTGCGGGCTTTTTGTTTTGTATTTTCAAAAATTTACCGTGTCACGGTCGGCTTCCAGCGATAAGCTCGCGCACAGGCCTCACCCATCAGCATCTCCCGCTCGCTGGCGCTGATGCGATCGGTCAGACGGAACGGTTCGACTGCCTGCTCGTAATTTACGACCGCAAACGCACGGGTCCAATCGGTACCCCACAGACAGCGCTCGAAGCCCCAGGCGTCAAAAACGCGGGCCAGTGGATCCCAGATATCCGGGAAGGGATAAGGCTTCTGCGAAAGCGTGCAAGCGCCGCTGACCTTGATCACCAGGTTCGGACGCTTCGCCAGTTCAAGCACCTTGGGCAGATCGGCCCAGGGCTGTGCCGCCAGCGCGGAAGGATCATGCGGCTGCAGGATACCGAGATGGTCGATGATGAAACGCACATCCGGGTGTTTGTCGATCAGTGCAGTGCCGGCATCGAGATTGCCCCAGCACAGGATGTTCACCGGAAAGTCATGGCGCACCGCGGCGCGCAGAATGCGCTGCAGGCCGGGATCGTCGGGGCTGCGGCCTGAATCCTTTTTGAGGATGACCCGGATGCCCACGGTGCCCGGTGATTTCTTCCATTCGGCAACAACCTCTTCCGCTGCGGGGTCATCGGGGTTGATCGGCTTGACCAGCGCGAATTTGCCGGGGTGGGCCTTCTGCACTTCGACGGCATAACTCGCGTCGTAGCCATACATCGAAAACGAGGAAATGAAAATGGCGCCGTCGATGCCAAGTTTGGTCATCGCCGCGACCATCTCGTCGCCGGTCGCGGACGGCGGCCAGTTCGGCACGCTCTGCCAGGGACGTTTCGGGGTGTTGGCTTCGTAGGCGTGAATCTGCGAATCAATGATCATGGTTGATGCTCCAGTAAAGCGAAATTAACGGACGCCGAGCAGCGACACTTCAAACACCAGCGTCGCATTCGGCGGGATCACACCGCCGGCGCCGCGCGCACCATAGGCAATCGACGACGGGCAGGTCAGTCGGGCCGAGCCGCCGACTTTCATCAGCGCCACGCCTTCGGTCCAGCACTTGATCACGCCGGTCAGCGGAAACTCTATGGGCTCACCACGGCTGTGGGAACTGTCGAACTCGCGGCCGTCGGGAAACATGCCACGGTAATGCACGCGCACTGTTGACGATGCGGTCGGTTGCGCGCCATTGCCTTCCTTGACCATCAGGATGACCAGGCCGCTGGGCGTCACCTTGGCACCCGGCTCCTTGGCCGCAGCAGCAAGCGCCTTGTCCGGAGCCTGCGCGAGGACCGGCGCTGCAGTTTGAAACAAGCCGGCAAGAGCGCAGGTAACAACAAATTTCGGTACATTGATTTTCATGAAAAGGTCCCGTTGTTCAGGTTTTTTTCGGAATAACGATCTGGGTCTGGGTGACGATGGCGACCTTGGTGCCGTCCATATTGCTGACGGTGGTTTGCCACACCATCGTGGTGCGACCGATATGCAGCGGCACGGTGTGTGCCTGGAGTTTTTCGCCCTCGCCAGCGGCGAAAAAATTGGTTTTGGATTCCAGCGTCGTCGTGCGGTAACCCTCAGGCAGATTGGCCAGCGTGCCGATGGCTCCCAGCACGTCGGCAAACGACATCAGGATGCCACCGTTGATACGGCCGCTGCGGTTGATATGGTCTTCGCTGACCGTCATTTCCGCGGTAATGCCTTTGCGCGTCAGCCGCTTCAGATGAAGATGCAGCGAACGGCCCATGCCCACCGACAGCGACTGCTCGATCATCGCGCGGTTGGCCGGCTGCAAGTCAACCTTCGCCGGCATGCGCGCCGCGGCGCTTTTCGGTTTTGCGGCTTTGGTTTTTGTGACCTTGGTTTTAACGGCTCTGGATTTTTTTGCAGTGCTCAAAGCAATTGTCCCTGTAATGGCATCGGCACGAGTATAGCCGAGGCGGCGACCTCCTCCATCAGCGCGGCGTCATCATTGCGCACGCTGTTGACCCGCGGACTGACACGGTGCATCTGCATCGCCACCGGATCATAAGGCTGCAGCAACGCCTCCAGTCCGCGCGCACCGGTGTTGCGTGGATCGAGCCATTGGTCGTAGGCGCTTTCAGCCACGATTACCGGCATGCGGTCGTGGATAGGCGCCATCAGCGCATTTGCCGCCGTTGTCAGCACGGTGAAGGTTGTCATCGCCGGCGCCAAGGCATCACCCGGCCGGTATTCATACAGTCCCGCCACTGCGAAAAGATCGTCGTCCTGCATGCGGAAGTAATATGGCGTTTTCGTGGTGCCGTTACGTTGCCATTCGTAAAAACCGTTCATCGGCACCAGACAGCGGCGACGCCGGTACGCTTCGCGGAAAGTCGGCTTTTCGGCAACCGTCTCGGCCCGCGCGTTGTTGAGCGGCGCGCCCTTGCCCGGCGTCTTCGACCAGGCCGGCACAAACCCCCAGCGCATCAGCGTCAGCTGCGGACCGCGTTCGGCATCGATGCAATACACCGGCAGATCCTGCATCGGCGGAATATTAAAGCGCGGCGCATGGTCGATCTCTGCACCGCGAAACGCCAGCTTGTCGCCCTGCTTTCTTGTTTTAGGCCCGCGCAGGGCATACCGTCCGCACATGGCTGCATTTTAAGCCACGCGCTGCGCGCGAACGAATTCCATAAATAATTGTTTTTATTGAATAATTTTTTACTTGCTGGCGCCGGCGATTCTTGGCGTAATAGCGGCCACCATGAGAACCCCAATCAACGGCGCAAGCCTCCAATACGAAATCATCGGCAGCAGCGGTCCCTGGGTCGCACTGTCGCCCGGCGGCCGCCGTACGATGGCCGCCGTCAAGTCACTGGCGCAGCACGTCGCCGCCGGTGGTTATCGCGTGCTGATCCATGACCGGCGCAGCTGTGGCGCTTCGGAAGTGCTGCTGGGCGGCGACGCGGCCGAACATGAAGTCTGGGCCGATGATCTTTATGCCTTGCTCAAGCAACTGGGTGCGCTGTCGGCCGAATCTCGCGTTTTCGTGGGCGGGAGCTCTTCCGGCTGTCGCATGTCACTGGCGTTTGCCTTGCGTTATCCGCAAGCGGTGCGCGGCCTTCTGCTGTGGCGCGTCACCGGCGGCACCTTCGCCGCGCAACGGCTTGCCCGAGAGTATTACTCGCAATACATCACCGCCATGCAAAACGGCGGCATGGCCGCGATGTGCGAAACGCCGCATTTCCGCGATCTGATCGCCGCTTATCCGCCGAACCGCGACAAGCTGATGGCAGCCGATCCGCAGGCCGTGATTGCGGCGATGACGCGCTGGAGCAAGGGTTTCATCGATGAAGCCGGTTATCCGGTGATCGGCGCCACCGAGGCGCAGCTGCGCTCAATCCAGGCGCCGACCTGCGTCATTCCCGGTAACGACAACACACATCCCAAAGCCGTCGGTGAAACCCTGGCGCGCCTGCTGCCCGACTCCACGCTGAACATCCTGTTTGCCGAACATCAGGATGTCGATGTCGTGCCGCCCGAATCCTGGGCTATCAAGGAAAAGGAAATGGCGACGATGCTGCTGGCCTTCCTGAACAGCCGGAGCCGCTGAGCCGTCAGGACTTGTAGTCCGGATAACGCTTCTCGACCAGCGCAAGACTCGCCACCCAGTCGCGGCTTTCCGCGTCGTAGACGCCCATGCGGCCAAATTTGGCGGCGCGCGCCATACACACCTCATGATCCGGCAGGATCAGCTTGCCGCCGCCGGCGAGTGCGCCGACCTGCGCGCGGCAGGCCAGTTCAAAGAAGTGGTGATAGATATAGGCCTCGGGCAAAGTCTTGCCGCAAACCAGCGCACCGTGATTCTCCAGCAGCATGGTCCAGTGATCGCCCAGCGCCGCCGCCAGCTGATCCGCGCCTTCGCGGGTGGTGTCATCGGTCAGATTGGGATAACGCGCAATGCGGTTATAAAAACGCATCGCCTGCTGGGTCAGCGGCAGCAGGCCGTGCTGTTGCGCCGACACCGCAAGATTCGCCGGCGAATGGGTATGCACTGCGGCATTGATTTCCGGCCGCGTCCGTAATACTGCAGCATGCAGGTTGTAAGCCGCAGGACTGGCCTTGAACGGCGACACGCCAACCTGGCGGCCTTCGAGGTCATACTTCACCAGATTCGAAGCTGTCACCTGCTCCATCAGCAAATTGTCGGCCTTGACCAGAAAATGCTCGGGCTCCCCGGGCACTCGAGCCGAAATATGGTTGTACGTCAGATCGACAAACACGAAATGCGCAACCAGCCGGTGCGCTGCCGCCAGTTCACAGCGCGCCTGCCATTCCGCCTCGGAAATGCCTGTTCGTGACACACGAGGACGTGCGGTGCGCGTCGTAGCATGTTTTTTCTTCGACCGGGTGGCCATGGCGGTTCAGTCGACCTTGGCGCCGGAAATGCGCACGACTTTTTCGTATTTCTCCATGTCACGCCTCACGAAGGCCGTGAACTCCTCAACCGTACTGCCCACCGGATCGGCACCGAGCGCAATGAACTGCGACTGCATCTCCGGCGTCTTCACGGTTTTGACCAGTGCGGCATTGACGCGGTTGACGATGTTGCGCGGTGTTTTGCCCGGCGCGAACATGCCGAACCAGTTCACTGCCTCAAAACCCGGCACGCCGGATTCATGGATGGTCGGCACGTCGGGCAACTGCGGCGAACGCTGCAGACTGGCAATGCCCAGCACGCGGATCTTGCCGGTCTTGATGTAACCGACGATCGGCGCAACGGAGTTGAACATCATGTTCATATGGCCAGCGAGCACGTCGGTCACCGCCTGCGGTGCGCCCTTGTACGGCACGTGAACAATGTCGATGCCGGCCATCTGCTTGAACAATTCACCGGCAAGATGGTTGGCGACGCCGTTACCGGCCGAGGCATAGTTGAGCTTTCCCGGCTGCGATTTCGCCAGCGCAATCAACTCCTTGATGGTTTTCGCCGGCACCGAAGGATGGGTCATCAGCACAAAAGGCCCGATCGAAATCAGGCTCACCGGAGCGAAATCGCGGATGGTGTCGTAGGGAATGCCTTTGCGCATATGCGGCAGGATGGTCAGCGCGCCGGGGCTGCTGATGAACAGCGTGTAGCCGTCAGGGGCTGATTTCGCCGCGATCTCGGCGCCGATGACGCCTCCGCCGCCCGCGCGATTGTCAGCCACCAGTGACACGCCGAGCTGTTGCGACAGACCCGGGAACACCAGACGCGCCGTGACATCGGGCGTTGCGCCCGCAGGTACCGAAAGAATCACACGGATCGGCTTGTCAGGCCATTCGGCAGCCTGCGCAGCAAATGCTGCCAGTGCCATGACTACAGACAACGCTGCTTTAAGCGTTGTTTTCATAGAAAATCCCCCTGACTTCCTGAGTGAGCGATGCATGGTAACGGTTCGCCGCCTGCCGGTAAAATCCGATCTAGGCCTCATTTAATTCATCACCAGACACCCACCGGAGGAATTCTCATGGCAGCAGGCAAGGAACTCGCAGGCAAGGTCGCACTCGTCACCGGCGCTTCCCGCAATATCGGGCGCGCCATCGCGATCGCACTGGCCGAAGCCGGCGCCGCCGTCGCCGTCAACGCGCGCACCGCCAAAGCGGATGCCGACGCCGTGGTCGCCGAAATCCGCGCCGCCGGCGGCGTAGCGGAAACCTATATCGCCGATATCGCCGACAGCAAAGCCGTCAACACCATGGTCGCCGACATCACCCAAAAACACGGCAAGGTCGACATGCTCATTCTCAATGCGTCGATCCGCAAGGAAACCGCGTTCATCGACATGAGTTATGAGGAATGGCGCAGCCTGCTGTCGATCACCCTCGACGGTTCCTTTTTCTGTACCAAGGCCTGCCTGCCGTCGATGATCGCAGCCGGCGGCGGCAGCATCGTCACGCTGGGCGGCATGACCGCGCTCTCCGGCGCCAAGAAACGCGTGCACGGTTCTGTCGGCAAACACGGCCTGTGGGGCATGACGCGCGCGCTCGCCAAGGAACTCGGCGAACACCAGATCAACGTCAACTGCGTGGCGCCGGGACAGATGGATACCGCACGCGCGGCGGACCGTTCGGAACGCGCCCCGGTCACCAATGTACCGATGGGGCGGCGCTCAACGCCGGAAGAAGTGGCGGGGATCGTGCGTTATCTGTGCACGCCCGCCGGCCGCATGATCAGCGGGCAGCTGATCTATGTCGACGGCGGCCAGCAGATGTTCTAGGAAGGAGCCAACTGCGCGCCGCGTAGCAAGTCCTCCTGGGGGACGGTGCGTTGGCGGCGTCGCGCGGTGCTCGTAGCCTCGCCTATCGGACTAGATATGTCTCGGCTACTGTGCTTCATGCTCCTTGCCCTCACACCGCTCGCTAGGGCTCTTAATTTCTTTCAGCAGGGATAACTCAAACCGCTGCACCTTCATGCATGAACTGCAGCCGCGCCAGATGGGCATACAGCCCGTCGGCGCGCAGCAGTTCATCATGGGAGCCAGTGGAATGCAGATGGCCGCGCTCCAGCACCAGGATACGGTCGGCGGTACGCACTGTGGCCAGGCGGTGTGCGATCACCAGAGTGGTGCGGCCGCGCGACAGACTCTCCAGCGCCGCCGCGACCTGACGTTCGCTTTCGGCGTCGAGTGAACTCGTCGCTTCATCCAGCAGCAGGATCGGCCGGTCCGCCAGCAGCGCCCGCGCAATCGACAGCCGCTGGCGCTGACCGCCGGACAGCCGCACGCCGCGTTCACCGAGCTCGGTATCCAGCCCCTGCGGCAGACGCTCGATGAATTCCATTGCATGCGCGGCTTCACAGGCGGCACGCACTTCGTCGAGGACGGCCTCGGGTCGGCCGAAACGCACGTTCTCGGCGACACTCGCCGCGAAAATCACCGGGTCCTGGGACACCAACGCAACCGATTTTCGCAGTTGCAGGGGTTCGCAATGGCGCAGGTCGGCGCCGTCAATCAGCACACGTCCGCGCTGCGGATCGTAAAAGCGCAGCAGCAGCGCGAAAATCGTTGTCTTGCCCGCGCCGGAAGGACCGACCAGCGCCACGCGCTCCCCCGGATGCACGGAAAAATCCAGCATGGACAGCGCCGGTGCATCAGGGCGCGTCGGATAGGCAAAGCTGACCTTGTCGAAACGGATTTCGCCGCGTGGCCTCGCCGGCAGTTGAATAGGCGGCTCGGCTATGGTCAGCGCTGATTTTGCATCCAGCAATTCCATCAGGCGTTCCGTCGCGCCTGCGGCGCGCTGGATTTCACCCCAGACCTCCGACACCGTACCCGCACCGCTGGCAACCACACCGGCGTAAAACACAAAGGCCGAGAGCTGCCCCGCCGTGAGTCGCCCTTCAAGAACATCATGACCGCCGATCCACAGAATGACGCCGACGGCGCAGAACGCGATCAGCATCACCGATGCGATCAGCCAGGCCTTGACGCGGACGCGTTCGACGCCCGAAGCGCAGGCTGCCGCGATGGCGGCGTCAAAAGTCTCTGCCGTCCGCGGCTCATGACCATAAGCCTGCACGGTACGGATCTCGTGCATCGCCTCATCAACCTGCGCCGACACTTCAGCGACGCGGTCCTGGTTGCTGCGCGACAGCCGGCGCACATAACGACCCAGCAGCAGGATCGGGATCAGCGTGGCCGGTACGCCGAGCACAATAAGGAGCGCCAGCCGCGGGCTGGTGGTGAACAGCAGCACCAGCGCGCCGATCATCATCAGGCCATTGCGCAGCAACATCGACAGGCCAAAACCGATGACCTGGCGCAGTTGCTCGCTGTCGTTGGTAACCCGCGACACGATATCGCCGGTACGCGTACTGTCGAAAAACGCCGGAGAAAGCGTCAGCACATGCGCAAACACCACGCGACGCAGATCAGCGATCACCCGCTCGCCGGTGCTCATCATCAGGTAAAAACGGGCGTAGGTGGACACGGCCAGCACCACGGCAATTGCAATCACACCGGCCAGCGCGGCATTGAGCATCGCCGGATTGCCGCTGCCGAAACCGGAATCGATGACGAACCGCAGCCCCTGCCCCAGGGCCAATACAGAACCGGAGGCGACCAGCAGCGCGCCAAGCGCGATCATCACGCGGCCGCGATACGGCTGCAGAAAACGTATCAGGCGGCGCAGTTGGGCGACATCGCCTTTCACTGCGACAGGATCAGCGGCGTTCAACTGTCACCATCTCAGATTCGCGGCAGGCGCGGTACGTGCATGCGCACACCAAGCTGCGCCGCTTCCAGCGTGACTTCCGCTGGCTTCACTGCCGCCACTTCGATTTCATATTCCCCGTCGGCCGGAATGTCGACCTGCAGCATGGGCTGCACCAGCGAGGACGGCGGACCCGAGGATTCGACCGGCGGCAATTCGGGACTGTTGACTTGGAATTCGCCGATCTTGGTAGTGCCGTCGCTGCCGCGCAAGGTCACCCGGTAGGTATTCCAGCGACCATGCTCTTCCCGCTTGCCCCAGGCAAAATCGGCATACAGCGTGAAAGCCACGGGACTCATGTCCGCCTTCAGCAGAATACGCACCGGCGCATAACCGCCGTCGGCCTTGCGCGGCAGCGGAATGCGGGCAACTTCTTCTCCGCGGAGCAGCCCATCACATCCCGCGAGCGCAAACACGGAAACCAGCGCGAACGCCGCAACAGCGAGCGTTCGCGCCCGCATCAGTTTTTCACCTTGCCGAGGAAATCCAGCATCGCCTTGTTGAATACCGCCGGTTGCTCGACATTGGACAGGTGGGCCGCCGACGGGATGATCAGCAGTTCCGAGCCGCGCAGGTTGGAGTGGATCTGACGCGCCATTTCCGGCGGCGTGCCGTGATCCTGATCGCCGACGATGACCAGCGCCGGGCAGTTGATGTCCTTCAACTGATCAAGCACATCAATCTTGGCAATGGCTTCACAGCAGCCGGCAAAACCAGCCACCGGCGTGTTGCGGATGTCGTTGCCGATTTTTTCCATGACGGCGGGCTGTGCTTTGCGGAAGGGATCGGTGAACCAGCGCCCCAGCGTGCTGTCGACCAGCGCACCCATGCCCTGCTCCCGCGCCATCTTCACCCGCTCACCCCACATCTGCTCGGCATTGGGCGGCCGGCGGCTGGTGGTGTCGGCGAGGATCATGCTGCTGAACACGCCGGGATATTTCAGCGCATAGGTTTCGCCGATCATGCCGCCCATCGACAGGCCGATCCAGTGCGAATGTTTGACGCCCAGGGATGCATACAGTCCGTGCAGATCGTCGGCCATCTGCTCCAGCGTGTAGGTCACATCCGGTGCGTCGCTGGCGCCGTGGCCGCGGGTGTCGAAACGCAAGACCTTGTAACCCTTGGATACCAGCAGTTTCGCCTGGTCATCCCACATCGACAGATTGCAGGCCAGCGAATGTGACATCGTCACCCAGGGGCCGTCGCCCTCAATGACACAGTTGATTTCAATACCGTTGGTTTTGATTTTCATGGTCTTTCCTCTCACTGTGCTTTGATATTTCCGGCCTTGGCCAGCTTGGTGAATGTCGCGATGTCGGATGCAATCAGCTTGTCAAAACCTTCCGGCGTGGTCGGTGACGGCTCAAGGCCAATCGGTGCCCAGCGCCGCTTTACGTCGTCTTCGCTGAGAATGCGTTTGACCTCGCGGTTGAGTTCGGCAATCACCGGCGCCGGTGTCTTCGCGGTGGTAACGAGACCGAACCACAGGATCGCGTCATAACCGGGCACGCCGGAATCGGCGATGGTCGGCACATCCGGCAGCAGCGCATCACGCTTCAGCGACGAGACGCCCAAGGCGAGCAGCTTGCCGTCGCGCACCTGCGGCACGGCATTGGCAATCGGCGCCATGAAAAACTGCACGCGGCCGGTCAGCGCTTCGGCCAGGGCCTCGGGGATGCCCTTGAAGGGAATATGCACGACATCGAGTTTCGCCATGCTTTTCAGCAGTTCACCGGCGAAATGCGTACCACTGCCGATTCCAGCCGAGGAAAAATTCATCGAACCCGGTTTGGCGCGAGCCGCGGCAAACAGATCTTTCAGCGAACGAAAGCCGGAGGGCGAAGTCACCAGCACATACTTCGACACTGCCGACAGCGAGATGCCCATCAGGTCGCGGCGCGCGTCATACGGCAGCTTGTCGTAAATCGCCGGCGCCACGGCATGCGCCGAGGACACCGACAGCAGCGTATAGCCGTCGGGGTTGGCGGTTGCGGTCAGATTGGCGGCGATGGTGCCGCCGGCGCCCGGCCGGTTGTCAACGATGACCTGTTGCTTGAATTCTTCGGTGAGTTTCTGTGCGAGATAACGCGCCGTGATATCGGGACCGCCGCCGGGCGTGAAGCCGACGAGAATGCGCACCGGCTTGGTCGGATATTCGCCGGCCGGCGTCGGACCGCCCTTCTGTGCCGCTTGTGCGACCGCACCGGTCGCCAGCGCAATAACCGCAATGATTTGCAGGAACCTCATGATGCCTCCGGACACTTTATGGAATTTTTCGGCGGGGGTTTGTTAAAAACCCCGGGCCGTGACTATACCAGTCGCCGCAGGGCAATACAGCATGTGGACGAGCCTGCGGGCATGGTCGCAAGGACGCGCATTCCCCGTTATGCTTGCGGCTCCTTTTTTTCAGGGGCGCGGAGTCCGCACATGAGCATGAGGGCAACAACAGAACTCGCCGGCAAAGTCGCGCTGGTCACCGGTGCGGCGAAAAACCTTGGCCGAGCCATCGCACTGGAACTGGCCGCTGCCGGTGCCAAAGTCGCAATCAACGCCCGTGCCTCGCGTGCCGAAGCCGACGCTGTTGCCCAGGAAATCCGTGCGGCCGGCGGTACGGCTTGCGTATTCCTCGCGGATATCGCGGATGCCGCCGCCGTACAGCGCATGCACGCGGCAGTCGCCGCCGAACTCGGTGCGGTCGATATTCTGGTCCTCAATGCCTCGGTGCGTCGCGAGATTCCGTTCATGGAAATGAGCTTCGATGAATGGCGACAGGTGATGGGCATCTCTCTCGACGGCTCCTTCCATTGCATCCAGGCAGTACTGCCCGGCATGCTGAAAGCGGGACGCGGCGACGTGATCACGCTCGGTGGTGATACCGCGCTCAACGGCGCCGTCGGCAAGGTACACAGTTCTGCCGGAAAAAGCGGTCTCGCCGGCATGACCCGCGCGCTGGCGCGGGAATTTGGTCCGCAAGGCATCCGCTTTAACTGCGTCTCGCCGGGGCACTTCGACACTGTACGCGTCGGTAAGCGCGCCGAGCGGCCTGCCGCGACCGGACATATTCCGCTGGGCCGTTATGGCGAACCCAAGGAGATCGCTGCCACCGTACGTTTCCTGTGCAGCCCCGGCGCCGGTTTCATCACCGGCCAGACGATCCATGTCAACGGCGGCCAGTGGATGTTTTAATATGAAAATATTATTCAATAAAAACATATACTTATATAGGATATTGCAATGACTACCCGACACCCCGAACGTTTCCACGCAATTCCGCCCGAGCAATGGAACGATGAGCAGAAAAAAGTTGCCGCCGCCATCGCATCCGGCCCGCGCGGCGAAGTGCGCGGCCCCTTCCTCGCGCTGCTGCGCAGTCCCGGCCTCGCGCACACCGTGCAGCAGGTCGGCGAATATCTGCGCTTCAAATGCCCGCTCGACCGGCGCATTGCGGAAATGTCGACGCTGATGGCCGCGCGTCACTGGACGCAGCAATATGAATGGCAATCGCATTACAAACACGCAATGAAAGCCGGGCTCAATCCGGCAATTGCACAGGCCATCGCCGAAGGCCGACGTCCGACCGGCATGGCGGCTGACGAAGAAGCGCTGTACGACATGCTCACCGAAGTGCTGCACAACCAAAGCGTTTGCGATGCGACCTATGCCCGCGCGCTCGGCGTGTTCGGTGAACAGGGTGTGATCGAACTGGTCGCCATCGCCGGTTATTACGCGATGCTGGCGATGGTCCTCAACGTCGGCCGCAAGGCCTTGCCGGCCGGACAGGAACCGCAGCTGCCCTGGTTCCCGAATTGAGCTGAAGCAGCGCATGCTGCAGTTCCTGTTGCTGCCGGCCCTGCTGGCGGGACATTCGTTTGCATCGATGGCGGTGCTGGTGCTGCCGGCAGTGGCGCCGGCGGTCGCACACGATTACGGCTTCGACCCGTCACTGATCGGTTACCAGATCAGTCTGGTCAGCCTCGGCATGGTGGTAACGCTGACGCTGCTCGGCAGCACTACACGCCGTTACGGTGCGGCGCGCACCAACCAGCTGGGCCACGCACTGACGGCCACCGGCATGCTGGTGCTGCTGATTCCCTACAGCCTATTTCTGATCATCGGCTCGCTGGTGATCGGACTCGGCTACGGGATGATCACGCCGTCAGCCTCGCACCTGCTGATGCGTTACACCCCGCCGCAGCGGCGAAGCACGGTGTTCTCCATTCACCAGACCGGCATCCCCGCCGGCGGCATGCTCGCCGCACTGATTGCGCCGGCGGTGACGATTTACGCCGGCTGGCGCTGGGCGGTGGTGCTCAGCGCACTGCTGCTGTTTGCCGTGGTGTTTTTGATGCAAAGCGGCCGCCGCCAATGGGATGACGACCGCGACCGCAATGCACCGGTGGCGACGCCGAATCCGCTCGCCGGCGCCATTGCCATCTGGCAACAACATGAGCTGCGGCTGATCACCATCGCCGGCAGCTGTTTCTCTTGGGCGCAGTTCTGCGCGGCAACTTTTGCTGTGGTCGCCTGCGTCGAAACCCTGGGCATGAACCTGGTGGCGGCGGGCACCGTGCTGACCGTGGTGCAGGTTGCCAGCGCTTCGGGCCGCGTGCTGATCGGCTGGATCACCGATCGCGTCGGCGACACGGCACGCGTGCTCGCCTGGAATGCCGGAATACTGACCGTGTTTACGCTCGGCGGCCTCACCATCCATGCCGGCACCCCGCTGCTGATCGTTTATCTGCTGTTTGCCGTACTCGGTGCAACATCCGGCTGCTGGCCCGGCGCCATCTTGGCCGAAGTCGGACGGCTGGCACCGCAGGGTCAGGTGAGTCTGGCGATCAGCGGCTCGCTGGTGATCACCAACGTCGGCAAATTCATCGGCCCGATCATTTTTGCCAACGTCTATGCGCTGACGCGCAGCTACGGCATCGCTTTTGCATCGCTGGTGGTACCGGCGTCCGTCGCGCTCTACTGCCTGTTTGCCGCAAGACGCGGCAAATCAAACCCCGCCTAGGCGAGAATCTGGCTGACCTGCTCCTGGCGCAGCAGTTCGTAGACAAAAGCTTCCAGCTCCGGCCCCAGCGCGTCGCGCACCGACAGCATGCCGATGGGCCAGCCGTCCTTGACCACCGGCAAATGACGGAAACGGCCGTCATGCATGATCGCCAGCGCATGGGCGAAGGACTGGTCGGGTGTGATGCATTTGGGATTGGCGGTCATCACCACGCTCAGCGGCGTGGTTTTGCTGTCGAGGCCGGCGGCGACCACACGGAACAGCGCATCGCGTTCAGTGAACACGCCGACCAGGCGGCCGTTGTCGACCACCATCATTGCGCCGACGTTACGCTGCTTCATCTGCCGCGCGGCTTCCGCCACGGTCATGCTGCCCGGTGCAGTCAGCAGCTTCTGTCCGGCAATAATGTCATTGATCGTGCGTTCGGCCATGTCAACCTCCGTGCGCTGCAGTCGGAAAATTCCGGGGTATCGGGTATTGCGGAATACTTCAAGATTTCACGGAAGCGCCGCAAGAGCGTCGCTCCGGAATCATGCTACGCCGCGACCGCGCCAGGGTCAAACGCCGGAACAGCCTTCGCGCATGTAAACCGGCAAATCCATCGACGGCGGCCGGCGGCCCGGGATGTCATAAATCATCTGCGCGACATAACCGCGGTGATAATTGGTGTGCATCACGACGTGCAGCAGGATCTCACCGCGCGTCATGACGCCGCGATTGCCGCCGATCAGCATGTAATTCACGGTTTCGCCCAGACTGGCCGTTGTCTGCCGGTCCGCCCAATCGACGTACCAGGCATCAACCTCCTGCTGCAACGTCCACAGCCCGGACAGCGGCGGATGATCCTTGGTGTTGCGCGCATCATAACCGTGATCACGCCCTTCAAGGTGCGCCTGCCAGATGCGGTCGATGACGTAGATATGGTTCAGCGTGTGCACCATGTTCTTGAAGAGTGACGGCCGCGGCTTGGCGATTTCTTCTTCAGGCAGGGCCGCGACCGCGTCGAACATCACCTTGTTTGACCACTGCGCGTAACGGGCCATCATGCGTGCTTCATTGAAATCCATTTTCTGGCACTCCGGAATGTATGATTGATTGGCGCAGCCGGAAATTACGCGGCGATGCCGATCTTGCGCTGCAGGTCACCGATGACTTGGGCCCAGGAGCGCTTGCGCCAGCGCACGCGTTCACCGATCGGTTTGTTCTCGACATCGGCATGGACCTTCATCGCCACGAATACCGGACCGGGTTTACCGAGAATTTCCGGCAGCGCGGCGACCGCAGCATCGAGTTCGGTAAACGAGTAGGTGCGCGGATAACCGGCACCCTTCGCCAGCATTTCATAGTTGACGTTTTTGGCGTTCGGCACCGGCTGGCCGCCGGTGGTGGCGTAACACTCGTTGTCGAGCATGAAATGGTAAAAGTTCAACGGCTTCTGCTCGGCAATGGTCAGCAGGATGCCCAAGCCCATCTGCACATCACCTTCGGAATCAAACAGCACCACCCGGTGCTTGGGCTGCGCCATTGCCAGACCGAAGGCAAACGCCGCGTGGCCGCCCATCGCCGGATCACCCATCGGCAAATCGAGATCCGGCTTGTCGCTGATCTTGACCCAGTGTTTGCCGCCACGGCCGGGGACCACGATGGCGTCGCCGCGATGCGGCAGGAAGGCCTTGAGAAAATCTTCAGTATGAAACATGTAATGTGCGCTCCTAGCCGTTGAACTGGTATTCGTCGCCAACGAGTACGGCCACCGGTCGTTTTGTTTTCTTGGTTTCATTGAAGGCGAGACTGATGCGGTCGGCATCAGCGTCACTTTCGACGAGGTAATAGTTGATGCGGAAAGCGTTGAGGAAGGGCTCGGTATAAACCGATGCGGTATCCGCGGTGGGCGCACCGTGACGCGTCCAGCCGCGCATGCCGACGACAAATACCACCGGGATTTCGAGTCCGAACAGCCAGCCGCGGATGGAATCACCCGACTCCATCAGGCCGGTGTTCTGGATCAGCACCACCGGCACCGCACCGCCGACCGCGAGGCCCGCCGCCACCGAACATGCCAGGCCTTCGCGCGGCACCGCCACCAGCGTCAGCGACGGTTCTGCTTTCATCAGCAGGTATAGCCAGTTGGTTTCGCTGTCGGGCAGCCATACAACGTGGGTCACGCCGTGTTTTTTCAGCTGGCCCAGAACAACATCGGGGCTCAGGTGAGCTCTGGAGGCATCGTTCATTGCTGATCCTTACCTTCAATCACCCTCAAGTTTTGATTCGATCACCACTTTGGTCCATTTGGCGATCTCGTTTTTGACATGCGCGGCAAACTGTTCCGGCGTTGCCTGTTCCACGGTAACGCCCTGGTCCTCGAGGCGTTTCTTCAGCGGTCCCGCCAGCACCTTCGCACCGTCGGCATGCAGTTTGGCCAGTACCGGCTGTGGCACCTTCGACTGCGTGCACAAGCCGTACCAGCCAGTGACGTCGTAACCCTTGACCCCGGCCTCCTCGAACGTCGGTACGTCTGGCAGCTGCGCACTGCGCACCGCAGAGGTCACACCGAGCGCGCGCACGCGACCGGATTTCACGGCAGCCAGCGGTGCACCCGCGAGATTGCCAACTGAAGACTCCATATGACCGCTCATAGCATCCGCCAGCGCCGGCGCAGCGCCTTTATACGGCACATGTACGATATTGATGCCGGTCATCGACTTCAGCAGCTCGATCGAAAGATGGGGCGAAGCGCCGACACCGGACGAACCGTAATTCAGTTTGCCGGGATTTTTGCGTGCGTAGTCGATGTACTGCTGAAGATTCCTGATCGGCAATGACGGGTGCACCATGAAAATATTGGGCACGCCGCCGATTTTGATCGGAAATGCAAAATCGCCGATGGGATCGTAGGTCAGCCGCTTGGCAAAACGTGCCGGGGTGATGGCATGCGAGCCGATATTGCACAACACCATTGTGTAACCGTCGGGCGGCGCCTTTGCCGTCGCTTCGGTCGCGATATTGCCCGCCGCGCCAGGCCGGTTCTCCACCAGCACATTGCCGCCCCACAATTCGCCCAGCGCCTGCGCCATCATGCGCGCGGTGGTATCGACGCCGCCGCCCGGCGTATAACCGACGAGAATACGCACCGGCCGTGTTCCCGGATAGTTCTGCGCATGGACCATTCCGGCCGCGAGCAATGCGGCCATCAGGATGATTTGTGCAACATGTTTCATGGCGTTCCTCTCCTCTGTGTTGCCCTTGTGATCAGGGCTTGATGTTGTTGTCCCGGATCACCTTGCCCCAGCGCTGGTACTCGGTGACGGTCCACTTCTGAAGTTCCGAGGGCGTACTGACCATCAGTTCCATCCCCAGCTGCTCGCCAAGGTGACGACGCACATCCGGCAGGTTCAACACCTTGACCATTTCGCCGTGCAGCTTGTTGATGATTGCCGGCGGTGTACGCGCCGGCGCAAAAATGCCCCACCAGGCATAAGCGGTGACATCCTTGTAACCCTCCTCGATCAGCGTCGGCACATTGGGCAGGGTCGCGGCGCGCGCATCACCCGTTGTTGCCAGCACGCGCATGCGACCGTCGTTGGCAAAAGGCGTCACCAGCGCGGTGGAACCGATTCCCATGTCGATCTGCCCGCCCATCACCGCCACCGTCATCGGACCGCCACCCTTATACGGCACATGCACGAGCCTGAAGCCGCCGCTCTGCCCGGCCAGCGTCAGCGCAAGATGACCAAGGCTGCCGGCACCGACCGTACCATAGGTCAGCGTGTCGGGCCGGGCTTTCGCCGCCCTGACGATGTCACCCATGGTTTTATACGGCTTGGCAGGATGAGTGATGATGCCGTAGGGCGCGCGCCCGACCAGCATCACCGGGGCGAGGTCCTTCAGCGTGTCGAAGGGCAGGTTCGGAATCAGCGCGGGATTCACCGCATGTGTATCAAACACAAACACATAGGTGTAACCGTCAGGGTTGGCCTTCGCCGCGATGCCGGTGCCGATAGTGCCGGAGCCGCCGGTGCGGTTGTCGACGATGAACTGCTGGCCCAGCGCGTTCGACAGCCGCGACCCTATCAGCCGCGCCAGCGGATCCACCGTGCCACCGGGCGGAAAAGGCACGATGAAACGCACCGGTTTGGATGGAAAATCCGCCGGCGCCGATGCGAATACGTGCAGCGGAAACAAGACCGCAAGCCACAACGCGGCCGCAGCGCTTTTGATCGTCTTGAAATCCATGAAACTCCCCTCCCGTCGTTTCATAAACCGCGTGTCACAAACTGCTTAATCGATTTTCGCGCCGGCCTTTCGGATCACTTCCGCCCATTTCGCGGAATCCGTGCGCACCAGCGTCCAGAATTCTTCCGGCGTTCCGGTCAGCGGCTCCGAACCCAGCGCGAGTATGCGTTCGCTGGCCACCGGCGAATGCACCGCTTTGTTAAGCCGGGTATTGAGCAAAGCAACAATTTCCTTGGGGGTGCCCGCGGGAACCACCACGCCGTGCCAGGTCGTCGCCTCGTAACCGGTAACACCGGATTCGATCAGCGTCGGCACATCGGGAAACACCGCCGACCGTTTGGCGCCGGTCACCGCCAGACCGCGCACGCGGCCGGCCTTGACATGGCCGCTGGCGGAATTGAGGCCTTCCATCATCAGTTGCACCTGCCCGGACATCAGATCGGCGATGGCGGCAGGACCGCCTTTGTAAGGCACATGCACGATCTGCGTGCCGGTCATATTCTTCAGCAGTTCGAAACCGATGTGCCCGGGCGAACCGTTGCTCGAGGAGGCATTGAACAGCTTGCCGGGATTCTGCTTTGCGTAGTCGATGACTTCGCGCATATTGCGGAACGGTGACTTCGGACTGGCCAGCACCATCATGTAACCGGTGATGGTCTGCCCCACGGGCGCCAGTTCGCGCAGTGCATCGATCTGCGGTTTGCTGACCAGATGCGGGCCGATGGCCAATGAACCGATAGGCGCGTAACCGATGGTGTAACCGTCGCGCGAAGCCCTTGCGGTGAGTTCCATGCCGAGCTGCAGCGCACCGCCCGGCCGGTTGTCGACGACCACCTGCTGGCCGAGTTCGCGCGCGAGCTCGGTGGCGACAATACGGGCGACGTTATCGGTCGAAGCGCCAACCGCCTGCGGCACGATCATGCGCACCGGGCGTTCGGGATAAGCCGACCAGGCGGGAGCCGCCAGGATCAGCGACATCAGCAACCAGACTTTACAACCCTTCGGTAACGCCGTCGTGCCCTGCATGATCGCCCCCACTGTTTAGTTACCGCTGGTGATCCCCGCAGCTTTGACCGTCTTGGTCCATTTTGCCAGTTCGGCGTGAATGAACTTGCGCGCTTCAGAAGCGCTGTTGCCCACGGGCACCGCACCCAGACGGGCGACGCGCTCTTTCACATCCGGCAGCACCAGCAGGCGCACGGATTCGGCATTCAACTTTTCAACCACTGGAGCGGGAATTTTCGACGGCCCCATCATCACCACCCATGACGTCGATTCATAACCGGGCACGGTCTCGGCAATCGGCACCGCATCCGGCAGTTCCGCGGAACGCGTCTTCGACGTGATGCCCAGCACTTTCAGGCGACCGCCCTTGATGTGCGGCAAGGTTGCGATCAGCGTATCGAACATCACATTGACCCGTCCGGCGAACAGGTCGGGATGCGCCGCAGTACTGCCCTTGTATGGCACATGCAGCATCTTGACGCCGGTCATCAGCTTGAACAGCTCCGCGCTCATATGCGGGGAAGTGCCGGTGCCGCTGGACGCAAATGTCACGCCGTCGGGCTTGGTCTTGGCCATATCGATCAGTTCCTTCACCGACCTGGCCTGAAATTGGGGATTGCTCACCAGCACCAGCGGATTGGATGCGGCGATGGTCACGAAAGTGAAATCGCGATCCGAATCGTAAGGCAGCTTGTGGATCGCCGGGTTGATGGCAAAACTCAGTGCAACCATTCCCAGGGTGTAACCATCGGCAGGCGCCTTGGCCACAATGTCGGTGCCGATAATGCCGGAGGCGCCGGTGCGGTTATCGACCACCGCGGTCACCCCCCAGGTCTGAGCGAATTTGTCGGCAAACAACCGCGCAATGACGTCCGATGCGCCTCCAGGCGGGAAGGGCACGATGATGCGGATCGGCCGTTCGGGATAAGCGGCGGCAGCCGGCAGTGACAGAACAGATGCAGCAAACAAAACCGCACAGGACATTGCAGCACAAAGGCAAAAGGCCGGTGCGGACAGGCGTGAAACTTGAGACATGTCATCCCCTCCGATGAAGGCGGCATTGTGGCGCATGTGAGACAACCGTGGAAGCTTTGCGCACCATCGTCCGTATCGTGGTACATCGCACAGCAAGCTCCCGAAAAAATACTTTTTTATCAACATCTTATAACCATGTTCAAAAATGCCGTCTCACCGCCGGGAGATCGACGCAATGCCATAGCGCCCAAATTGGCTGTGCGCCAGAATATCGACCTCGCGCCATGCGCGAACGAAACCGAAATCACGCCATCCATTGGGGGAGTACATGAGAGCAGTCCAGCAAGGGAGCAAAGACCGCGCCGCCATTCTCGCATCGCTGCCGATGCGTGCGGACGAAGATCCGTTTGTCGTCGCCATCGGCGGTTTCTACCGTCGCTGGTTCAACCTGATCGACGACATGCAGTTGCTGATCGACACCGTCGCGAAAATAAAAAGCACCGAGGACGAAGACTGGGTGCCGGTATGGAGTGCGGTGGGCGCCGAGTATGAAAAGAAAGGCGACGCCCTGCTTGCCCGCAAGGACAAGACCGGCGCACGCCATGCCTATGTCCAGGCCAAGACCTATTACAGCCTCGCGCGTTTCCCGTCACCGTACTGGTCGGGATCGCCGATCTGCCCGCCGACGATGAGTCCGATCAAGGCGCAGTCGTATGAAGACTATCTGCGTTGCTATGAGAAATCGGCTGCGCTGCTGCCGGATCCGCCGGAAACCATTGTCGTCACCAAGAACGGCATGAAGGCGACGGGTTTTCTGCGCCTGCCGAAAGGCGCATCGAAATCGAACAAGGTGCCGGCCGTGCTGGTGATGTGCGGGGCTGACATGTACAAGGAAGACCGCGAGAAATACGCTGAAGGCGCACTGTCACAGGGCATGGCTGCGCTGGTCGTCGATGCCCCGGGAACGGGACAAACCACCTTCCCCCACGCGCCGGAATCCGTCGTTGCCTGGCAGGCTGCACTGGATGTTCTGCAAAAACGTCCCGAGATCGACGGCAACCGCATCGGCGCCTTTGGCGTCAGCCGCGGTGGCCTGTGGGTGATCCGCCTCGCTGCACATGACGCGCGCATCAAAGGCCTGATCGCCTGCGCCCCGGGCGGCGCCGGTTACTGGGGTTCTCCGGAAGAACGCGCCGAATGGCGTGCTGCAGCCTACGAACGCGCCAAGACCAACTGGTTCGGCCCGCGCGGCACGCGTCCGCCGCTGAAGGAAGTCACTGAAGAAGACCAGCGCAAGGATTTCCTGCGCTGGTCGCTGAAAGACCAGGACCTGCTGAAGAACCTGACCATGCCGATGTACCTGGTCAACGGCAAGATCGATCACCTGACCCCCATCGGCAATCTCTACATGCTGCTGGAGTCCGGCCCGGCCGACGGCCGCGTCGCCCGCGTCTATCCGGATGACGGCCATATCGCCGCGAAGAATGAACGCGAGTGGGGTCCGGCATCGTGGGCCTGGCTTCGCGGCGTGCTGACCAAAGGCATGAAACCGGCGAAACCGGCGGCAA
>Ga0222713_10000188_pt1 | contig 67125 bp, 65 predicted proteins | sample C33_649DmetaG_FD_165061 | JGI IMG/M metagenome (GOLD analysis project Ga0222713, IMG submission 165061) | Estuarine water microbial communities from San Francisco Bay, California, United States - C33_649D | ecosystem: Environmental > Aquatic > Marine > Unclassified | place: USA: California...
GATGACGCCGTCCGGTTTCATGTTCTTGATATATACACCCATCGCCTGATGGGTCATCAGGTGGGTGGGGATGGAATCGCTGGAGAAGGCGTCTATGGCGAGCACATCGTAGTTCTGCGGCGTTTCGCGTTCCATGGTCAGGCGCGCGTCGCCGAGAAGGTTTTCAATTTTTGCCGGCGTCGAGGTCAGGTAGGTGAACTCCTTCATCGCGACGTCGATGACCTGCGGATTGATTTCATAAAAGCGGTAGTTGTCGCCCTTGCGTCCGTATGCCGCCAGCGTGCCCGCGCCGAGGCCGACCACGCCGACATTGATGGCGGCAGCGTTTTCGCGTTTGACGCTGATGATGCGGCCGATGCCGGAATCCGGGCCGTAGTAGGTGGTCGGCTGCTGCTGCTTTTCCGGCAGCAGGAACTGCTCGCCGTGCATGATCACACCGTGCATCAGGCGGCGTGTGCCGGTGGCGCTGTTGGCGTCGCCGTAATCCTTGACGCGCAGTGTGCCGTAGAAATTACGCGCCATCACCCGGGCGTCATTCGACAGCATGTTGATGTAGTTGTTTACGTGGTAACCGGTGAATCCCGCAGCCGCCAGCGCCAGCACCGGCACGAGGATCATCACGCGCCGCGTGACATAGGCCGCGAGCAAGGCAGTAAACACCAGGCCGAAGCCGAATTCGTAATAGGTGTTGAACAGCTTGGGCGCGACAAAGCCTACCAGCAGGCCGCCGACGGCGCCGCCCAGCGAAATCATCAGGTAATAACCGGTGAGATGGCGCGGTGCCGGTTTCAGCGCGGCGAGTTCGCCGTGGAAGAACATGCACATCACGAACAGGCCGACGGCGAACAGCGGAATTGCTTCCTTGATGTTCATCACGCCGCCGTCGGTGTGCAGCGCCCAGGCCATCGCGCCGACAATCACCAGCAGCGGCCCCAAGAAAATCGTACGCTGGTACCAGTTGCGGCCCTCAAAACACAGCACGAAGGACAGCAGGTACAGGGACAGCGGCAGAATCCACAGGAAGGGGACCGAGGCGACGTCGTGGGTGATGTGGTTGGTAACCGCGATCAGCATGAACGAACCCATCGCCGCCAGCACCAGCCACAGGAAATAGTCCGTGGCGCGCGGCGGCGGACCGTCCGCCGTGGCGATGCCGCTGGCCGGCGTGGCTGCGGTGCTTTGCGAGGGGCGCAGGCTGAACACCGCCGATGTCGCGCACAAAGCGGCGAACAGCGCATAACCGGCGCTCCAGCCGATCGATTGTTCGTGCGTGGTGACCCAGGGTTCCACCGCAAAGGGATAGGCGATCAGCGCGATCAGCGAAGCGCCGTTGGACAGTGCGAACAGGCGATAGACGTTTTTGGCGTCGGGGAAACTGCGCGAGAACCAGGCCTGCAGCAGCGGGCCGGTGGTCGACAGCAGGAAATAAGGCAGGCCGATGGTTGCCGCGAGCAGACCGAGGATCAGCCAGGTCGGATCTTCAGCGCCTTCGGGTTTCCAGCCGGTGCCGGCGATGATCGGCAGCGATACCAGGCTCGCGACAAGCAGCACCACGTGCAGGATCACCTGCGGACGCGGTTTGAGAAAACGGATGGTCCAGTCGGCGTAGGCGTAGCCGAACAGCAGTACCAATTGGAAAAACATCAGGCAGGTGGTCCAAACCGCGGCGGAACCGCCGAACCAGGGCAGGATCTGTTTGGCCATGATCGGTTGCACCAGAAACAGCAGGAAGGCACTCGCGAAAATGGTCAGCGCATAGATCAGCATGAGAATTAACCGTTTGATTTAATTGAACTATTTTCCAGCTCTGGGGCGGGTTTGTCACCACCGGTTTACAACGCAAAAGCGCCCGCCGGCGATGACGCGGCGGGCGCGACGTTTGCAAACCGCTGCGATTGTACCTGCTGCCGCGGCGGCGTGCGCGGCTGAGGGAGGAAGTATTCAGTCGGCTTTGATGTTCGACTTTTTGATGACCTCGGACCATCGCGCCGTCTCGGCTTTGACATGAACGGCGAATTCGGCCGGCGTGCTGCCGACCGGGTCGGAGCCGTCGGCCGCCATGCGTTTCTGCAGGTCGGCGGACTTGAGGATCACCGCGACCTCGCGGTAGACGCGGTCGATCACGTTGCGCGAGGTACCGATGGGAGCGAACAGGCCGTACCACTGCGACACGTCGAAATCGGCGACGCCGGCTTCCTTCATGCTGGGCACATCGGGTAGCGTTGCCGCGCGATGCAGCGTGGTGACGCCCAGTGCGCGCAGCTTGCCGGTTTTGAGGTGCGGCAGCACCGAGATGATGCTGGGGAAGGAGGCCTGGATACGGCCCGACAGCATGTCGGTGTAGGCGGCGCCCATACCCTTGTAAGGGATGTGCATCATGTCGGCGCCGGTGCGCACCTTGAACAGTTCGCTGGTCAGATGAATCAGGCTTCCCTGACCTGATGAGGCGTAATTGATCTTATTCGGATTGGCCTTGGTATAGACCACCAGCTCCTTGACGGTTTTTGCGGCGACGCCGGGATGCACGATCAGCACATAGGGCTGGCTGGTGACCTGGGTGATGGTGCTGAAGTCGCGTGTCGGCACATAACGCGCCTTGTAGAGCAGCGGATGCACGATGAAGGTCGCGCTGCCCATGAACAGCGTATGACCGTCAGCCGGGGCTTCGCGGATGATGTCGACGCCGACGTTGCCGCCGCCGCCCGGACGGTTGTCGACAACGACGGTCTGGCCGAGGCGCTCACCCAGCGGTGTGGCAATTGAACGTGCCGTAGTGTCCATGCCGCCGCCGGCCGCGAGCGGCACCAGCAGACGCACCGGTTTTTCGGGATAGGCGGCCAGCGCGGGCAGGGCCAGCGCAGACAGCGCGATGATCAGCAGTTTGTTCATGGGGAAATCCTTGGTGTTTACGGCGCTCAGATGGCGTTGATGGCCAGTGTACGGCAGTCGGCGACGCTTTCCAGCGCCGCGAGCTGTTCATGCAGGGCCGCAGCGGGTGCATGTGCCCCGGCCATACGCATGAACTTGGTCTGCAGTTCTTCCGCCGACAGCGGCGATGCCGGCGTGCCCTTGAATTCTTCGGCAAAGCGTTCGAAACGGCGGCCGTCCTTCAATCCAACGGCAACGCGGGAAGACCAGGCGCCGCCTTTTTCATCGTGGCCCATCTCGACGACTTTCAGCTTCAGTGCCAGTGCGCGTACCTTGGCGTCGTTCAGCGCGGTTTCCGAAAAGGCCATCGGATCATTGACGTCGTAATACAGCGCAATCGCCGAACAGAAGGGCACGCTGTACTGGGCACCGGCGACATCGCGCGGCTCGCGGATGTCGTGATGCGACAGCACTTTGTGGCGGGCATGGATGGTCAGTGCGGCGACATCATCACCGTTGAAGTGGTGTTCTGCACGCAGTTCCTGCAATGACTGCACCGATGTGTGCGCGGTGATGTGGCAGGCATAACGTTTCAGGCAGGCATAAACAATGTCGAAATGCGTGCCGAGATCCTTGGTGAATTGCGAGGCGTCGCCGTCGCGGCAATAGGATTCGAGATAGCCGTATTGGCCTTCCAGCACGCTGTCCGGACCTTCGTAACCGTCGCGGGCCAGCAATGCGGCGACCACGCCGGCTTCCGCCGCGCGACCCATATGCAGGCGTTTGACCATCGCGCCGTTACCGGCTTTGGCGAAGGCGAGCAGGCCGCCGCCCAGAGAACCGGCAATGCCCAGCGCCTGCGTCAGCTGCGCGGCATTGAGCCCGAGCAGCTTGCCGGCAACGATGGCAGAGCCGAAGGGGCCGTTGACGCCCGGCGCATGAAAGCCCAGCGACTCGGTGGATTGTTTGGCGGCGAGGCCGATGCGGAACATCACTTCCGCGCCGGCGATGAAGGCGGTCAGCAGCTCTTCGCCGCTGGCGCCTTGCGCCTCACCCGCGGCAAGTGCCGCCGGCAGCAGGATCGCGCCGGGATGCACGCCGGCGCTGGGTTTGCGCAGACCGTCGAGTTCAAAGGCGTGTGAACACACGCCGTTCGCCAGGGCCGCCGCGGGCGGCGCGACCTTGAGGCCGGTACCGATGACGCGGCTGCTGCCGTTGCCGCCGCAATTGCGGGCATGACCGGCGACAATTTTGCTCCATGGCAGGCGCGAACCGAACAGCGCCGCGCCGGTGGTGTCGATGATGCACTGGCGGGCGCGCTCGCGCGCCGCCGCCGGGATCTGCTCGTAGGTCAGTCCGTTGGCGAACTCGGCCAGCGTGCTTGCTGCGGTCTTGGCGGCGCTCATCGTTGCAACGTTAAACCGACATCAGTTTGGACAGCACACCGGCATCGGGCAGCTTCTCGATGCCCATCACCGCATCGCGCAGCTGCTCGGCCTTTGCCTTCGGCAGTGCCTTGACCGCCAGTTTTTCGAATTTCGCGATGATGTCGGCATCGCTGGCAAAACGGAACTCGCTGCCGCGTGCGGATTCGACAGTGCGCTTCATCACGGTGCCGTCGTTGAGGTGCAGTTCCACGTGGACCTTGTGCCGCATTTTTGCACCAAGCGCGGTGATCGCCGGATCGTGGAGCACTTCGACTTTTTTCGACTCCGCGATGCGCGCCGGATCGGCAACCATCGCTTCGGTGAACTGGTCGACGAACACGTCTTTTTCCAGCAGCCAGGTGCCGATGCAGTAGGGCAGGTTCAGTTGGGCCGAGGTCAGGCCCTGCGGCTTGTACGGCCAGCCGACGTGGTGCACCGTGACTTCCGAGCCGTAGACCACGACTTTTTTCACGTCCTTGGCGGTGAAGGGGCGCTCGGCGTCCATCTCGCGCAGCGCATCCAGCGTGGTGTGGTTGCTGCCGACGCAGGCGTAGAACTTCAGCGCGATGCCCATGGTCTGCCAGACTTCACCGAAACCGGCGGTGAGTTCCTTCAGATTGAACTTGTCGGTCGACTGCGACATTGTCGTGCAGAAACCGCCGTACGGATTTTCGAGCACGTCGACGATGCCGGTGAAGCCGCCTTCGGCAAACAGTGCGCCGTAGAGGCCGGACTGTGAGGAGCGGCCGGCATGCATGCGTTTGACCATCGCGCCGAACTGCGCTGCCATCAGGCCGGCGGCCTGGGTGCCGGCAATGCCCAGCGCGTGCACGGTCTTGTCGACATCGAGTTTCATGCCGCGCGCAGCGCCGGCGGCGGCGGAGAACACGCCCAGTGTGGCGCCCGAGTGCCAGCCCGAAGCGATATGCGCCGGGCCCATGCACAGGCCGACGCGGGGGCCGATTTCGTAACCGGCAACGGAGGCGGTGAGGAATTCCTTGCCGCTCATGCCGGGCTTCAGTTCCGTAACCGAGATCAGCGCGGGCAGCACCACGGCGCCGACATGCAGCACGCCGGCGCGATGTACGTCATCGAGCTCAAAGCCCTGCACCTGCGTGCCGTTGACCAGCGCGGCATGTGGCGCGGAGAGTTTCTTGTTGGTGCCCCACACCGTGCACTGGCGGGTGCTGTCAATGCTGCTCAGCTTGTCCTGCAGGATTCGGGTCCATTCGAGGTCCGCACCATACAGCGCACAACCCAGCGAATCGAGCATCAGCAGCTTGTTGCGATGACGCACTGCTTCCGGAATCTTGTCGTAAGTCAGGCCGGAAACGAAGGTGGCGATGTCTCGGGTGTAGGGATGGGGTTGCGTCGATTGCTGGGTCATGGGGCGGATTCCTGTGGCGGGTCTATGAAATAATCAATAAAAACAAATATTTGCGTGTATTTTTCGGGGCTTACTTCGGCAGCGTGACCGCCGCGCCGACGATTGCTGCGAGTTCATTGATGTCGGCGATTACCTCGCAACGGTCAACGGTGGTGATGATGCGTTCGGCGTCGGTTTTGCTCATGCACGGTGCCACGACGTTACGGAATTTGTGAATGACTTCTTCCGGTGCCAGCGGATTCTCCGGGCTGCCGCGGCGATGCAGAGCCAGTTTCTCATGCACCTTGCCGGCACGGGTGGTGATCTTCACGCGCGAGGCGTGGCGGAAGGGGGCGCCCATTTTTTCGATTTCGGGATCCACATAGGCGCTGATGCGCGTGATGAAATCGAGAATCTGCGGATCGGCGAGGCGCGCTTCACGGAACTGTTCGGTGAAGGCTGCGCCGTCGAGCGCAATGACCGCCATGCCGTAATAAAGATTCATCTGCGCCGCAGTGACGCCCTGTGCCTTGTATTCCCAGGCGCAATGCACATGCGTCATCGGCGACAAACCGGTTTCGACTTCGGCGATGTCGCCAGCCTTGATGCTGTGTTCCTTCATCAGCTCCGACAGTGCGTCGAGCGCACTGTGGATGCTGGTGACGCTGGCGTGCGGCTTGTAGCCGACATTGAGGGTTTCCCAGGTTTTTCCGAGGCCGTCGGTGAGACGTGATGGATTCGGCTTGTCTGAGTAGGTCGACAGATAGCCGCCGTACGGCGCTTCCAGTGCATCGAGAATGCCGGTGAAATCTCGGGAGGCCAGTTGTGCGGCATAGATGCCGCTCTGCGCGGCGCGACCGCTGTGGAGGCGTTTGACCATTGCGCCTTCCTGCGCCGCCATCAGGCCGCCGGCCTGCGAACCCGCCATGCCCAGCGCGTGCTGGAATTGCGTGGCATTGAGATTCAGCATGTGCGCCGCGGTTGCTGCAGCGACGAAGCTGCCCGAAGTGCCCTGCGGATGAAAACCGCGGAAAAACAGGCTCATCGTTGCCGCATTGCCGACGCGGTGGCCGATTTCATAACCGGCGACCATCGCCGTCAGAAGATCGCGGCCAGAGACTTTGCACCCTTTGGCCTCAGCCAGATTCAGCGCGACCGGTGTGGCGATCGAACCGGCATGGACGATGGATTCCTTGTGAATGTCGTCGAGCTCGAAAGCGTGGCCCGAGGTGCCGTTGACCAGTGCGGCAAGCGCCGGCGAGGTTTTGCGGCCGAGGCCGATCAGCGTGGCGACCGGTTTGGCGTTTTCAGCATCGGCAAGTTCTGCAACTTTCCGGGTCCACGGCAGCGTTGCACCGAACAGGCAGCAACCGAGGCTGTCGAGCAGCGAGAGCTTGATGCGCGCAACGGCCTCGGCGGGAATGTCCTCGTAATGCAGCGCCGCACCGAAGCGGGCGAGATCACGCGTGGCATCGGCAAGCAGTGGTGCTTTGTTCGAAGACATGGCGTGGTTCCTTATCCCTGTTTGGCGGCTTTGCCCGCAGAAGTGCCCGCGAGTTTGCCGAACACGGCGCCTGACACCAGACCGGTGCCGCTCGGGTAGTTGAAGTAGAACAGGCCGCCGACCATTTCACCGGCGCAATACAGGCCGGGGATCGGCAGCTGGTTCGAATCCACCACCTGGCCCGATTCCTTGTCGACACGCAGACCACCGAAGGTAAAGGTAATGCCGCAGGTGGTGGCGTAGGCGTCGTAGGGCGGGGCGTCGAGCGCCTGTGCCCAGTTCGATTTCGGCGGCTCGATGCCGACCGTTCCCTTGCCGTCCTTGATTACGTGGTTGAACGGCACATCCTTTTGCACCGCGGCGTTGTACTCGTTCACCGTCTTGAGGAATTGTTCAGGATTGACGCCTTCCAGCTTGGTCGCGAGTTCTTCCAGCGTGTTGGCGCTGACCTTGGTCATGTATTTGATGCGGTATTCCGAACGCAGAAGCTTGGTGACCTTGGAGTCGAACACCTGCCACGCGAACTGGCCCGGCTGTTTCAGCACTTCGCCGCCGTACTTGGCGTAGGTGAAGGAGTGGAAGTCATAACCTTCATCGACGAAACGTTTACCTTCGGCATTGATCAGCAGGCCGAAAATGTAGCTGTGTTTCTGGAACTGGTCGCCGACGCTGACGTCGCCGAACTCCGGTGCGTAACGGTCCCAGCCGGTGGCATGGCAGCCCGACCAGTTACCGTAAGGCGCGGCGCCGATGTCCAGCGCCATTTTCAGGCCGTCACCGACGTTGAAGCGCGTGCCGCGAACCTTCGCCAGTTCCCAGCCCGGCCCGAGGTAACGCGCGCGCATTTCGGGGTTGGCTTCGAAGCCGCCGCAGGCCAGCACCACCGCCTTGGCTTTCATTTCGAAGGACTTACCCTTCTGTCGCACCTGCACACCGCTGACCGTGGCGCCGTCATACAGCAGCTTGATCGCGCGGGTTTCGAAATGCACGGGGATGCCGGCTTTTTTGACGGCTTTGTTCAGATATTCCACCAGGCCTGCGCCGCCGCCGTGAGCTTCGATCGGCATGTTGCCGAAGAACTTGCGCTTGCCGTCGACTACTGCCGACTGGCGACCCCAGTTCGGCACGAACTTCACGCCCTTTTCGCGCAACCAGATCATCGTCGGCAGGCTCTCGTTGACCAGATACTCCGACAGGTCGGGATCGGTACGGTAGGCGGTGAGCTGGTGGATCTTGTCGAGGAATTCCTCGCGGGTGTTGGTGCCGAAATCGGTCTCGGCGATTTCCTGTTCGGTGATGTCCGTGATTTTCAGCAGGTCTTCGACGGTTTCGTAGGCGAAACGCATCACGCCGCCAGCGAAACGGCTGTTGCCGCCACCTTCGTCTTCAGACGCGGCTTCGAGGATGGCGACTTTGGCGCCCTGGTCATGGGCCGACAGGGCGGCGCACATGGCGGCGTTGCCTTTTCCGACAACGATCACATCATATTCGGACATTGTTGAGGCCTTTCAGTGTGCAGGTTTGGAACGGTGCGCAATTATCCTTCCCTCACACTCTTGAGTAAAATGAGATTATTGCAACAATTGTTCGCGTTTTTACATTAATCAAAAGGTCACCAGCCGGTGATTACCTCTCATGAATATTGATACCCACGGTCTGCAGGCGTTTGCCCGCATTGCGGAACTCGGCAGCTTCCACCAGGCCGCGACAGCGCTGCATCTGTCGCAGTCGGCGCTGTCGCGGCGCATCAGCCGGCTGGAAGAAGAACTCGGCGTGCGCCTGCTCGACCGCACGACGCGCAAGGTGCGTCTGACCGCGGTCGGCCGTGACTTCCTGCCGCAGGCGCGGCGGCTGATTGAGGAACTGGAAAATTCGCTGGCCGGGCTGCGCGACATGGCCAAACGCGGCGCGGGTCAGGTGACGGTGGCCTGCGTGCCGACGGCGGCGATGCACATGCTGCCACCGGTGATCCGTGATTACAGCGAGAAACATCCAGACAACCGCATCCGCATCCTCGATGTGCATGCCAACGAAGTGCTGCAGGCCGTACTCGGCGGCGAAGCCGAGTTCGGGTTGACGCTGTCCGGCGTTGACGCACCGGAACTGGAGGTCGAAGCGCTGTTTGAGGATCCCTTCGTGCTGGCCTGCCACCGCGAACACCCGCTGGCGAAAAAGAAAACGGTGAAATGGTCGGATCTGGAACAGCATCGCGTGATCACTGTCGGCCGCATGAGCGGCAACCGCGCGTTGCTCGACTTCGGTCTGCCCGGCAACCTGCCGCAGCAGCGCTGGACCTATGAGGTGCAGCATTCTTTCTGGACCGGACTTGGCATGGTCGAAGCCGGCATCGGCGTGATTGCTGTGCCGGCATTGGCATTTTCGGGCCGGCGTAATCCGCAGCTGGTCAGCCGGCCGCTGGTGGAGCCGCGGCTGACGCGTACGGTGGCGGTGACCCGGCGCCGCGGCGTGACGCTTTCGCCGGCGACGCAGGAGTTTCTGGCAATGCTGAAAAAACGGTGGGGGCAATCGAAGCGGGATACGCGTATGCGCGCTTAGTGGCAGCAGCGATTTCTGTTGCGAGGTACAGCTTGCCGTTGAAGAGGGCCGCTGTTAGTCTCAAATGCAAGAATCAATACCCACAAAATCAGCCACTAAATCATCGTGGATAAAATCAAATAATCGGTTCCGGAGAAATTGAAATGACCGCATCAAGACTCAGCAAAAATGCGATAGGCTTTGTTCTGGCATCGGGCATGTTCATCGCGGTGTCACATGACGCCCTAGCTCAGCAGGCCGCCTATCCATCAAGACCCATCCGCCTCATCGCCTCGCAGTCGCCCGGCGGCGGTATCGATACCGTAGCGCGCATTGTTGCGACCAAGCTGGGTGAGGCCATCGGTCAGAACGTGATGGTGGACAACCGCGCCGGCGCCAACGGGTCGCTGGCCGGCGAACTTACCGCCAAATCGCCGCCCGATGGTTACACGATGATGCTCGGTGCTGTGGGCAATCTCGCGGTCAACGGCTTTTTCACCAAGAACATGACCTATGATCCGCTGAAGGATCTGGCGCCGGTCACGCCGGCGGTGACCAGCGGCAACTTTCTGGTGGTGCATCCTTCGGTGCCGGCGAAATCGCTAAAGGAATTCCTCGCGCTGGCCCGCGCACGGCCGGGGGAGATTGCCTACGGTTCCTCCGGTGTTGGTGGCTCAGGACATCTGGCGACGGGCTTGCTGCAGTCGATGGCGAAAATCAAGCTGCTGCATGTGCCGTACAAAGGCAACGGCCCGGCGATTGTCAATCTGATGTCCGGCGAAGTGCAGATGGCCTTTGCGTCACCGGCGAGCGTCGCCGCCAATATCCAGGCCGGCCGACTGCGTGCGTTGGCAGTGGGAACCGGAACCCGGTCCAAACAGTTCCCGCAGGTGCCGACGGTGTCCGAGGCCGGCGTGCCGGGTTATGAATCGAAAAGCTGGTACGGTTTTGTTGTCGCTGCTAAAACACCGCCGGCAATCATTGCGCGGCTGAACAAGGAAATTGTCCATGTGCTCGGTCGGCCCGAGGTGATCGAGTCGATGCTGAGCCAGGGTGAGGTCTGGACCAGCAGTCCCGAGGCGTTTGCCGCTTTCATCAAGGTCGAGCACGAAAAGTGGGGCCGGGTGATCCGCGAACAGGGCATTACTGCGAATTGATCAGGCATGTTGATCGTTGATTCGCAGGTCCACATCTGGGCTGCCAACACGCCGGAGCGTCCCTGGGCGGAAGGTGCGAAGCCGCACCGTCCGCAACCCTTCGGCAAAAACGAACTGCTGCAGGAAATGCAGGCCGCCGGTGTTGATCGTGTGGTCATCGTGCCGCCAAGCCTTGATCGTACGCGCAATGATCTTGCACTGGATGCCGTACAGTCGCATCCAGGACAGTTTGCCGTCATGGGCAAGATCAACCCGGCGCTACCGGAATCGCTGGGCGCGCTGGCGAACTGGCGGGCGCAACCAGGCATGCTGGGTCTGCGTTTTAATTTCAAGAAATACATGGACCGGTTGTCCAACCCCGAATACATGGGCTGCTTGTGGGCAGAGGCCGAAGCGGCAAGGGTGCCGGTTTACATCGGCGTGGATCAGCCGGCGGTCAGTTTGGTGGATGCGGTGGCCGCACGGCACCCGCAACTGCGCATCATCCTCGACCACATGGCGCTGGCCAGCGGCGCCAAGGATGATGAAGCATTTCGTGATATTGAAATGCTGCTCGCGATTGCGAAGCGGCCCAATGTGGGTGTGAAGGTCAGCGCGTTGCCCGGCTATTCAACCGAGCCTTATCCCTACCGCAACCTGCATGGCTACGTGAAGCGCGTCTATGACGCCTTCGGTCCCGGACGCCTGTTCTGGGGCAGCGACCTGACCCGGCTTAAGTGCACCTATCGCCAGTGCGTGACGGTGTTTACCGAAGAAATGCCCTGGCTCACGGCCGATGATCTGGAACTGATCATGGGCGGCGCGCTGTGCGACTGGCTCGACTGGCCGGCCTGAGACCGGACGGTGGTGGACGTGTCTATATCCTGTATCTAAATCCTGTTTATACCCGCGGACGCAGTGAACTGCCGGCATCGATGGTGACCACCGTGCCGCTGATGTAGGACGCGCGGTTCGAAGCCAGGAAAGTTGCCAGATCCGAGACTTCCGCAGGGCGTCCCGCACGGCCGAAGGGCAGCGAGGCGACGACCTTGGCCTGCAGTTCAGGCCAGCGCGATTCGTCGCCGAAGGCCTTCAGTGCCTGTTCCTTGAAATGCCCGACCTGGCGTTCGGTTTCGATGCGTCCCGGATTGATGCCGACCACGCGGATGCCGTGATCCACGCTTTCCGAGCCGAGCGCACGGGTGAAGGCCATCAGCCCGGCATTGCCGGTGGTGCCGGTGATGTAGTTGGCGCGGTGACGTTCGCCGGCAACGCCGATGATATTGACGATGACGCCGGATTTGCGTTCGCGCATGGCCTTGTAGAGTTCGCGCGTCAGGTTGATGAAGCCGAAGACCTTCAGGTCCCAGGCCTGGCGCCAGCGCTCATCGGTGATGTCCAGCAGATCGCCACCGGGAATCGCGCCGGCATTGTTGATCAGAATGTCGACATCGGCGCAGGTCTTGCCGAGAGCGACGACGTTTTCCGTTTTGCTGAGGTCGACTGCATGGATGAAGACCTCGGTTTTGTATTGCTTGCGGATGGCTTCAGCGGCCGATTTCAAGGCTGATTCGTTGCGCGCCGCGAGGTGGACAATCGCACCTTCCGATGCGAAACCATGTGCACAGGCGAGACCGAGGCCCTTGGAGGCGCCGGTAATCAAGACTTTTTTGCCGCGAAGTTCCAGATCCAAAGTGTTCCCCTGAGTATTGCTGTGTTGTTTGTTGAGCGTGTTCAAGCCGCAACGCGTTGCGGTCCGCCCTTGCCGGCAGCGAGTGCGGCAATTTCACGCACGTCTTTCGCATTCTCGAAATCCTGGATGGCCGCATACAGCCGCGCGACATTGTCCGTGGACAGCGCGCGTGCGGCGCAGTTGTCGAACTTGGCTTTGAGCATGTCGGCCGGCAGCGGCTTGTCGACGCTGCGGCCCAGCGCCTGGTCGGTCTTGGTGCTGACCACGCGGCCGTCGGCCAGCGTGACTTTGACTTCGGCGCCGAAATGGTTGTCGGCAGGAAACTGTTCCGTGGTGTACGCCGCAACGTGGATTTTCGGCAGGATGGCGCGCGTCGCCGGATCTTTCCAGTTATCACCTTCAAAGTGTTCGAGCTTGACCGTGCGGTCCTTCAGCGCGCGGGCCAGCGTGTATTGCACGCTGAACTTGGCGTCGAGGTAGGACTGCGGATCCGGACGGTTGGTGTGTTCGAGGCGACGGGTGTGCGTCCACGAATCGATGCGCGCGACCTGCTCGGGTTTCAGGTTGTGCTTCTGTACCAGTTCGAGCATGCAGTCGATCGCCGGGTGGGTGCTGCCGCAGCAGGGATAGGACTTGATGGCGATGCCGGGGCGGGTGATGTCGAGCGGATTGGCCCACGCCGGAATCGCCTTGCTCGCGTCGTAATTGCCGGCGCCGTTGAACACTTCGAAATAACCCTGCTTGTGTTCGAAGGCCTTGTCACCGGCAGTGAAGCCGTCGCGGGCGAGCAGCGCGGCGAACAGGCCGCTGCGCGCGCAGTGGCCGACATGCAGCGGTTTGGTCATGGTGCCGAAATTTGATTTGACGCCGGCAGCGAGCGATGCGGCGATCGACAGCGCAGTGGCGGTTTTTTCAAACGACAGTTTCAGCAGGTGGGCGCAGGCTGCGGCACTGCCGAACACGCCGATGGTGGTCGTCGGATGCCAGCCTTTGGTGTACTGGTGGAAATTCACCACCATCGACAGCTTGCATTCGGTTTCGAAGCCGGCGACATAGGCGGCGATGAAGTCTTTGCCTGTGGCGCCGGTTTCATCGGCGAGTGCAAACAGTGCGGGCAGGATGGGCACCGAAGGGTGACCGCCGAGTGTGTTGTTGCAATCGTCAAAGTCCAGCGCATGGGAAGCAGTGCCGTTGACCAGCGCCGCATCGAGCGCGCCGATGCGCCGTGCGTGGCCGAACACCAGTGAGGGGCCGCTGCTGGAGCCGGAGACGCCGAGCAGGATCCGCGTGGCATCTTCTGCGGCGCCGGCAATTGTCACGCCGACGGTGTCGAGGATGCCGACCTTGGCCCAGTGCACGGCTTCCGCCGGCAGGGTGTTGTACTGCAAATCATTGATTTTAATGGATAAATCTGTGGCGAATGACATGGTCGATCTCCCCGGCAATGCGTGCCGGCACGTGATGGCCGACGGACTGGATGAGTGGCGGAAGAGAGTGGGAGTCGAACCCACACAGGACCGCTCGCGGCCCCTACCGGGTTTGAAGTCCGGCCGCCCCACCGGGAGCGATTCCCTTCCGTTGTTACTGCGTGGCCGTCATTGTAAGACGGCGCGGTGCTGACGAGAAATGCGGTTCCAGACTGTGGTGATGCCTGAGTGACTCAAGGCCTGCGCGCGGCACTGAGCACGACCGGCGCAACTTCCACGGTCTTGTCCCCGTTGGTGATCCAGGCTGTTCCGTCCTGAATCGTGCATTGCAACTGCATCGTGCGTTCGGCCAGCTTTGCCAGCGCCTGCGTGGTTTCGGCGGGCAGATCACAGACCGTCAGGTTGTCGGGCTTGGCCATGGCATCGCCGTTGTCCTGCCACCATTTCGCTGCGCCGCGACCATAAGTGTAGAGCCTGACCTGTCGCGCGCGGCCGCAGGCCTTGCGTACGGATTTTTCATCGGGCAGGCCGACATCGATCCACTGTTCAATGAGGCCGGTGAGATCCTTGCGGCACAACGCCGGCTCCTCTTCATTGCTGAGGCCTTTTCCGAATTCCAGCGCTTCATCGGCGTTGAGTGCGAAGGCGAGCAGACGTACCATCATGCGTTCGTCGGTTTCAGAAGGGTGGCGCGCGAGTACCAGTGCATGGGTCGCGTAATAGCCGCGATCCATATCCGAAATCGTCAGATCGGCCTTGAAGATGGTTGCGGTCAGCGCCATGCGCTTATTTCAGGCGCACGGCGACGGCATCAGCCGCCCGATGGGCTTCGGCAATAGCGTCATCGAGACTGCCGCCGCAAGCGCTGCGCACGGCGCCGATGGCCCACACGCCGGGTAGCGCGGTTTCCAGCGCATCGCTGGTGACAAGGCGGCCCTGATCATCGCGTTTGATGCTATCCGGCACAAAAGCGGTGTTGGGTTCGAGACCGATATAGGCGAACACGCCGGCGGCGGCAATTTCTTCACTGCCTGCAGCGGTTTTGACGCGAATCTTCTCGACCATCTGCCCGCCGAGGATGGCTTCGACCGTCGTTCCGAAACGTTTTTCGATCTTGTCATTGGCATTGACCTGATCAATCAGGCGTTGCTGCGCGCGGAATGCGGTGCCGCGATGGATCAGCAGCACCTTGCCGCAGTAATGCGTCAGCACATTGGCTTCCTGCAAGGCAGAGTCGCCGCCGCCGATCACGGCGACAGTTTCGTTCTGGAACATCGGGCCGTCGCAGTCCGCGCATTTCGAGACACCGCGGCCTTCGAATTCGGTCTCGCCGGGCACGTTCAGCGTTTTCAGTCTGGCGCCGCTGGCGATGATGACCTGGCGTGCACGGTAGTTGCCGCTTTCCGTAGTGACGACATAAGCGCCATCGGCTGCAGTCAGCGCGGTGACCGGTTCCTGGATACTGGTGACGCCGGCATCGGCGTTGGCGCCGGTCAGCTCGGAAGCAAAGGCGGCACCGCCGGCTTCGCCGCCAGGCGGAGCGGGGTCCAGTTCATTCACATTGAGCACAAGGCCGCCGAAGATCTGCTGTTCGAAAGTGGCGGTGCTCAGGCCTTTTTTGGCGAGTGCACCGGCAGCGGTGAGGCCGGCGATGCCTTCGCCGATGATGATGACGTCAAATGCGGATGTGGTCATGGCGTTCTTTCGGTTCTGTGATCAGTAACGGTTGTTGCGGAAAGGGGAGCGTTGCTGCGGTTTGCCGGCGGCGGGTTTCTGCGCCTGCGGTTTGGCGACCGCACCCGGCGGGGGCGGAGGCGCCGGTTCGGCCGAGCCGAGTATCGGTACGAAATCCTTGCGCATCTTGCGCGCATCGCCGATACGCTGGGTGACAGTGATGCCGTCCAGTGCTTCGAGGATTTCAATGGCCAGCGTGCGGCCGATGCCGATGGCATCGCGGTACTGCGCGGCGGTGAACTGGCCGTTGGGCTGTTTGGCGGCGACGGCCTGTGCGGTGGCGGCAAGCACAGCCATTGTCGGTTTCAGATAAAAACGTTCGGCTCCGACCTTGTAGAGATTGCCGGCCTTCATCTGACGGTAGAGGAAATCCTTGAGGATCGCGTCTTTCAACTTCAGCAGCGGCGCCAGTTCCTTCAGCGGCGGCGGATTGAATCGAGCCGATAGCAGAGCCGGTTGTACGGTTTCCCAGAGTTTGACGTCGGCGCTGTTCGCCGTGCTGTCATGGCCGGGCTTGCGTACCAGCGAACTGTGGACTTCAATCTGCCGCTGGTCGGCGATCAGGCGCAGCAGGTGGCCGAAGGCGTCGGAATCCAGTTCCGGCGCCAGCGCCTGATGCAGGGTTTCGATTTCGATGCCCGGCGCCTGTGGCTGGGCCTGATGGAAAGCGCCGACCTGTTTGACGGCGCCCTGATTCAGCGCAGTCAGCCGTGTCTGGGTAATGGCAAAACAGCGGTCTTTTCCCAGTGGCACGAGGCCGGCTTTGGCATATGCCGCAGCGGCAATTTCCGGCAGCAGATTGAAAATGGCTTCGAAATGCGCGAGATCAACCGGGCGCTTGTCTTCGGCGGCGAGTGCCGCCAAAGCGGTCACGTGATCCGCTGATTCGAGGGCGGCGAGCGTGGCGTCGCGCGCCTTGCTGCGCCGGGAGGCCGGCGGAATCGGATCGATGATGACGCCGCCGCCGAGCGTATGTGTCGAGGATTGGTCGCGCAGGATGAAGCGGTCGCCATGCAGTGCGGCGATCGCGTCGTCGAGGACCAGCTGGCCGATGCCGCCCTGACCCGGGTTCAGCGCTTCGCCGCGTTTCAGCGACACCCGCGCGGTAACGTCAGCCGTTGCCAGATGCAGATGCACCGGTGTCCAGTGTTTCAGCGGCTTGCCTTCTCCCGGCAGCACGTTGAGGCGCACGTCGATGCGCCGGGTAGGGCGGTGAATGGCCTCGGCCATCACCCAGTCGCCGCGCCGCACCGACTCCACATCGGCGCCGGTCAGGTTCAGCGCACAGCGTTCGCCGGCGCGTGCTTCGGTGGCGGTCTTGCCGTGGATTTGAATGCTGCGTACGCGCACTTCGCGTCCGGCCGGTGAAATCACCAGCTTGTCGCCGCTGTGCACGGTGCCGTTGAACACCGTGCCGGTGACGACGGTGCCGCTGCCGGCAATGCTGAAGGCGCGGTCAATGGCGTAACGCAGATGCTGACCCGCGGCGCTGCGCTGGCCTTTGGCCGCTGCCTCGCGCAGCAGCAGGTTTTTCAGTTCAGCCATGCCGCTGCCGCTGATCGCGGACACCGGCAGTATCGGCGCATCGGCGAGCAGCGTCGGCGCCAGCAGGGCTTTAACCTGGTCACGTACTTCTTCAATGCGCGTGGCATCAACGCGGTCGGCTTTGGTGATCACGGCGGCGCCGCGGCTGATACGCAGTAAATCCAGGATCTGCAGGTGTTCGATGGTCTGCGGCATCACGCCGTCGTCGGCGGCGACGATCAGCAGCGCGAAATCAATGCCGGAGACGCCGGCGAGCATGTTGCGGATGAAGCGCTCGTGGCCGGGTACGTCGACAAAACCGATAAGGCCGCCTTCGGCCAGAGGCAGGTAAGCGAATCCGAGATCGATGGATATGCCGCGGGCTTTTTCCTCGGGCAGGCGGTCGGTATCGGTGCCGGTCAGGGTTTTGACCAGCAAAGTCTTGCCGTGGTCGATATGGCCTGCGGTGGCGACTATCATTGCTTGCTGATTTTCAGTTGCGGCAGTTGCGCGACAAACCCGTCTTCATGATCGAGGCAGCGCAGGTCGAGCATCAGTGCGCCGTCATTGATGTGCCCGATCACCGGCGCCGGAAGTGCGCGGAGCGCTGCGGCGAGTTTGTTCAGGTTGCCTTTTTTTTCTGCGGGCATGATGGCCAGTCCGCTGCTGGGCAGTGAATCGACCGGCAGCGCACCGCTGCCAATCTGGCTTTTGCAGGCGGCGATCTCCACTTTCCAGTCATCACCCAGAGCCGCGGCGACGGCAGGCAGCACGCGGGTGGCCTGTGCGGCGATGTCACCGGCACTGCGTGTAAGAAGACGCAGCGCCGGCAGTTCTTCATGCAGGCGTTCCGGATGCAGATAAAGACGCAGCACGGCATCTAGTGCGGTCAGCGTCAGCTTGTCGAGTCGCAGGGCGCGTTTCATCGGATTCTTCGCGATGCGCACCATCAGATCCTTACGGCCGACCAGCAGGCCGGCCTGCGGTCCGCCGAGCAGCTTGTCGCCGCTGAAGGTGACCACATCGGCGCCGTCAGCGATGGTCTCGCGCGGCGTCCGTTCATGCGGCAGGCCGTATTCTTCGAGATTGATCAACGTGCCGCTGCCGAGGTCGACGATGAAGGGCAGATTGTGTTCGTGCGCGAGTTTCGCCAGATCGCTTTCAGGCACCGTCGCGGTGAAACCCTGCACCACGTAATTGCTGGTGTGGACTTTCATGATCGCTGCGGTGCGCGGCGTGATCGCTTCGGCAAAGTCCTTGAGGTGGGTGCGGTTGGTGGTGCCGACTTCGACCAGTTTTACACCGGCGCGCGACATGATGTCGGGGATGCGGAAGGCACCGCCGATTTCAATCAGTTCGCCGCGTGACACCAGCACTTCATGTTTCAGCGCCAGCGTGTTCAGCGCGAGATAGACGGCGGCGGCATTGTTATTGACGGCAACGGCTTTTTCGCCTCCGGTAAGTTCGGCGAGCCAGCGTTCGACGTGGCTGTCGCGCTCGCCGCGGGCGCCGGTGGCGAGATCGAATTCGAGATTGACCGGACGGGTCATAGCCGCCATCACGGCGGCGGCGGCGCTTTCCGGCATTACCGCGCGGCCAAGATTGGTGTGCAGCACCGTGCCGGTCAGATTGAAGACCGGTTTCAGCGAAGGCGCGGCGGAGCGTTCCAGCGTGACGGCGCAGGATTGAAGAAAGCGGGTTTGATCAAAAGCGCCGGCATCCGGAGCGGCAAGACGTTCGCGCTCGACATCGAGCGCGCGGCGCAGAAAAGCGGTTACGCGCGTGCGGCCGTGAGCCGCAATGAGGACCGCGACTGCTTCGCTGCCGAGCAGTCGATCTACCGAAGGCAACGCGCGACGCGCGGCTGCTGCGGGATTCACCATGGCGAGAGCGCCATGATCTGGAGAAACAGTGGTTTCATTGTTGCGGGTGCGGTCAGGTCAAACGCGGGAGCAGCAGTGTAGCGCAATCGGCGTGAATCATAAAAACGGGGCACTGCGCCGGGCCGTTTTTGCTTTTGCAAGCATTTGATTTATTTGTTTTAGTTGATCGGATTCTGCGGCGGTTGCTGTGCATTTAAAGCGATTCAGTCGAGTTTGATGCCCAGCCGCTTGCCGAGCCCGCTCCAGCGGGTAACTTCCGTTTTGATGGTTTCAGCGAACGCTTCCGGAGTGCCGGCGACCGGGACATTGCCTTGTGATAGCAGTAGCTGCTGAATCGGTGCGCTGCCGACTACACCGGCGATTTCGCGCTGTAGCCGGTCAATGATCGTACGGGGCGTGCGCCCCGGTGCGACATAGCCATACCAGATGGCAGCCTCAAAGCCGGGCACGGTTTCGGCCACGGCCGGCAGATCGGGGAAAGCTTCGAGGCGTTTGGTCCCGCCATGAGCGATCAGGCGCAGCCGGCCGGCTTTCCAGTGGCCCATGGTGGAGAACATATTGCCGAAGGAGAACTGGATTTCGCCACCGACCTGGGCGGCTACGTATTGCGCCACACCTTTGTAGGGAACGTGGGTCATGGTGATTCCGGTTACCGAGGTGAACAGTTCTGTGGCGAGATGCGGCGAGCTACCGGGACCGGAAGAACCGAAATGGAGTTTTCCCGGATTCGCGCGGGCGTAGTCAATGAATTCTTTGGTAGTGAGCGCGGGCACCGATGGCTGGAGCATCAGTCCGAAGGGACTGGAGGTCACCATGGATATTGCCGCGAAGTCCTTGGTGAGGTCATAGGGCAGGCGGGTGGCCAGCGCGGCGTTCACGGCATGCGTGCTGGTGATCATCAGCAGCGTGTAGCCGTCGGGCGCAGATTTGGCCGCGACATCGGTGCCGACCACGCCAGAAGCCGCCGCCCGGTTGTCGATGACCATGGGTTTGCCCAACCGCTCGGAAAGCCGGGGTCCGAGGAGTCGTGCAATGACGTCGCTGCCGCCGCCGGCCGTAAAGGGAACGATGACACGGATCGGTTTATCCGGATAGGATTGGGCGCCTGCAGCGGCGCTGACGACGAGCATACAGGCTGCAGCGGCGCGCCAAATCAGTTTCCCGCGGCTCGAATCGCTTGATCGTTTCATGGCCCCTCCTTCCCGTACGGATTGCGGAATTAAAGTTTCAGCAGTCGCGCTGCGTTGAGGCCAAGGATCAAGCGGCGCTCGTTTGCAGGTGCGTCAATTAGACCTTCCACCACGTCGACGGGATGGGTGTAGCTCATGTCGGCAGGACAGTCGCTGCCCATCATGACGCGATCAGCGCCGACCTGTTCGATCAGGTTGGTGAGGATGTCGCTGTCGTGGGTAATGGTGTCGTAATGGAAGCGGCGCAGATAGGTCGACGGTGCCTGTTTCAGGTGCGTGAGTTCCTTGCGCACCCTGGCCCCGTGATCCCAGCGGCCGATCAGCGCGGGCAAGGCTCCTCCGGCATGGGGCAGCACGACATCCAGTCTCGGAAAACGGTCGAGGACACCGCCGAAAATCAGCGAGGCGGCGGCAATCGCGGTGTCTGTGGGATTGCCGATCAGATTGCGCAGATGATATTTTCGCATGCGCTCGGCGCCTACCGGATTGACCGGATGCAGAAAAACCGGAAGGCCCAGTTCCTCGCAGCAGGCGAAGACCGGCCAGAAATCCGGTTCATCCAGATTGCGGCCCATGATGTGCGTGGCCATGTAAATGCCGCGGATGCCGGGCAGTGTTGCCGCGCGTCTGGCTTCTGCAACGGCGAGTTCCGCGGCCTGCATCGGCAGCGTGGCGAGGCCCAGCAGGCGTTCCGGGTGCTGCAGATGCGCTTCGGCAAGGCCGTCGTTGTAGCTTTGTGCGAGCTTGAGTCCGAAATCCGCAGGCGCCCAGTACACCATCGGTTGGGTCAGGGACAGCACATGTACATCGACACGGGCATCGTCCATCATCCTGATGCGCATGCCGAGGTCGATATAACTGTCCTGGAAGGTCGCCTTGTACTGGGGCACGCCGAAAGTCACCTGACCCTTGGGATTGCGGCCGATTTCGGCGCCGATACCCGGACCTTCTTTTTCCAGCAGCCGAACCCACTGCTCGGGGTACCAGTGGGCGTGGATGTCTATTTTCGATGACATGAAGTGACTGTTTTCGGAGCAACGTAAGGACGGAAAGGTGAGCGGGAGAACTCAATACAGTTATCAAAAGCGATGCCGCAGTTTAGCGTAAGCGTCTGACTGCATGTTATTCTGACCGCAGAGTCCGCTGGACGGACCCACCAACAACAGTATCCGGAGAAGCAGAATGAAAATGCGCGCGATGATAATGGCTTTGCTGCTGGGCGCCGGTGTGGCGCAGGCTGCGGAAACCGCCTACCCGACACGGCCAATCCGTTTCATCTGTCCTTATGCGCCGGGCGGGGCGGCCGACATCTTCACGCGCACCATCGGTCAGAAACTGACCGATGCGCTGGGCCAGTCTGTGGTAGTGGACAACCGCGCCGGCGCCAATGGCGGCATCGGCACCGAAATTGTTGCGCGTTCGCCGGCCGATGGTTACACGCTGCTGATGGGCAACGCCGGTCCGATGACGGTCAATCCGAATCTGTATCTGAAGCTGGGTTATGACACGGTCAAGGATTTCGCGCCCATTACCCAGGGTACATCGTACATGTATGTGCTGGTGGTACCGCCCGCAGCGCCGGTGAAATCGCTGCCGGATTTCATCAAGCTGCTGCAGTCGAAGCCGGGACAAATGACTTACGGTTCTACGGGAATCGGTGGCGGTAACCATCTCTCAGGCGAACTTTTCGGCCTGATGACCAATACCAAATCGATTCATGTGCCGTACACCGGCAGTTCGCTGGCGCTGGCTGCGCTGCTTGGTGGGCAGATCAGCTATATGTTCGATACGGTGATTACTGCCGTACCGCAGATCCGCAGTGGTAAGCTGCGCGCGATTGGTGTCACCGGCGGCAAGCGGGCTTCGTCGTTGCCGGATGTGCCGACTTTGAATGAGCTCGGACTGAAAGGTTTTCAACTGACGCAGTGGCAGGCCGTTGTCGCACCGGCGGGAACGCCGCGTCCGGTCATTGAGCGGCTCAACCGCGAGGTGGTGAAGGCGCTGAAAATGCCGGATGTCATCGACCGGCTGGCGACGCAGGGCGGCAATGATCTCGTCGGCAACACGCCCGAAGAGTTTGCGCAGGTGATCAAGGATGACTTGGCGCTGTACGCGAAGATCATCAGGGCGGCTGGTATCAAGCCGCAGTAACAGCGATCATTCCAAAAAAACGCCGGCATCAATGATGACGGCGTTTTTTAAGTTATTGATTTAAATAACTATTCCCATAGTCTTTCGGGTAGCGGCAAACCCGCAAGCTGCTCCGGCGTCAAGGGGTGGTCGGGCGTGATGCCGATGCCTTCGAGCACGGCGGCGAGCTGCCGTGCATGCTGTGCGCTGTGCCAGGTTGAACGCTCGTAGAGCATGTAGATCGGCTGCATGCCGAAGAAAGTCTTGATCTTCTGCTGGCAGCTTTTGTCTTCGAGTTTGTTCCACCAGTTTTCCAGCCGCGCAATGATGCCGTCGCCGTAACGTGCGATTTCCTCACCGGTCATGAAGGTGCCATCCTGCGGCGGGATGTTGGCGAGCTGTACCGCGTATTCAACTCCGCCTTCCACCGACTCCAGATAGGCTTCGCCGATGCGGAAGATGTGATGGCACATCAGGCGGATCGAACGGTCGCGGTTGGGGATGACGCGTTCCAGCAGCTTGGCGTCCGGCAGCTGGCGCATCAGGCGCTGAGCCGCGCGCAATACCATGATCCAGCGTTTGATCAGCTCTTCGGGCGGCAGAGGTTTGTGGCCGGTACCCTGGAGGCCGACGAACTCGGCGACATCTTCGAGGTTCTGTCCGAAGACGAACTGATCGCCCTTGGCGACAACGGGAACGTTGCGCACGCCGAACTTGAGCAGGCGTTCACGGCCGGCCGGGTCGTTCAGGACATCAATGGCGATGAAATCGATTTTTTTGCGCGAAAGAAACTCTTTCGCCCGGAGGCAGCTGCTTCACCCTGGTTGGGTAAACAGGATGAACTGTTCGTTGGCGCCCATAGTTGACCTCTCGGCAGACGGTTATAGGGAGGCGTCAGACTACGTTCGTTGGCATTGGGCGTCAAGGATGTCGATGCTATAATCCGCGCGCATTTTCACCGCATTTTTCACATTAATCTGTTTCGCGAAACAATCCATATGATGAAGCTGATCGGGACGGTCACCAGTCCCTATACCCGCAAGGTACGCGTCGTTCTGGTCGAGAAACGCATGGAATGCGAGTTCGTCACCGACTCGCCGAACACGCCCGACAGCGAAGTCATCCGCTACAACCCGCTGGGCAAGATTCCGGTGCTGGTGCTCGACGACGAACATACGATTTTTGATTCACGCGTGATTGTCGAGCATCTCGATAATGCAAGTCCCGGCAACCGGCTGATTCCCGAAGAAAAGCGTCTGCGCATCCAGGTGCGCCGTTGGGAGGCGCTGGCCGACGGCTGCACCGATGCGGCAATCGCGCTGGTCAATGAGAAAAAAAAGCCGGCCGAACAGCAATCGCAGGAGTGGATCGCCCGTCAGCAGGGCAAGGTCGAACGCGCACTGCAGGCAATGGCGGATGATCTCGCGGCCAAGACGTGGTGTGCCGGTGATTTCTTCACGCTCGCGGATATCGCGGTCGGCTGCTGTCTGGGCTGGTTGGAACTGCGCCTGCCCGATCTGCCGTGGCGGCGCAATCATCCGAATCTGGCGCGGCTCGCGGACAAGCTGGCCCAGCGTCCGTCGTTCAAGGACACCGCGGCCTGATCCTTTGATCAGTTGCTGCCGGCGAGAGTTTCCGGCGGACAGGCATCGCCCATCGACAGCGCGGGCTGCGCCGGACGTGCCGACTCGATGATGCCGCCGCCGATGCAGACGCGGCTTTCATAGATCACCACTGACTGACCGGGCGTGACCGCCCACTGGTTCTCGGCAAAATCAACCACGCAACTTCCGGTGGAGGCCTCTTCCAGGGAGCATGCGGCGTCGCGTTGACGATAGCGGGTTTTGGCGCTGTAGACCCATTGCGTGTGCGGCGGATGGCCACTGATCCAGGTGGCATTGACGGCAGTCAGTTGGTCCGACAGCAGCAAGCCATGATCGTGGCCCTGCACGACAACCAGCCGGTTGTTCGCCATGTCTTTCTGCGCAACATACCAGGCATCACCGTCGCCGTCGCGGGTGCCGCCGATACCAAGACCCTGGCGCTGGCCCAGCGTGTAGAAAGTCAGTCCCATATGCCGACCGATGCGCCCGCCTTCCGGCGTTACGATGTCGCCCGGGTTGGAAGGCAGGTAGCGGTTGAGAAACTCGCGGAACGGCCGCTCACCGATAAAGCAGATCCCGGTGGAATCCTTTTTGTCGTGGTTGGGCAGACCTTCGCGGCGTGCGATGTCACGCACGTCGCGTTTGTAGATGTCGCCCAGAGGGAAAACGGTTTTAGCAAGTTGCTGCTGATTGAGACGGTAGAGGAAATAACTCTGGTCCTTGCTGCCGTCCTCGGCTTTGAGCAGTTGGTGCAGGCCGTCAACTTCGCGCACCTGAGCATAGTGACCTGTGGCAATGCGGTCGGCGCCGAGATTCATCGCATGGTCGAGGAAGGCCTTGAACTTGATCTCGGCGTTGCACAGCACGTCCGGATTGGGCGTGCGTCCGGCCTGGTATTCACTGAGGAATTCACTGAACACGCGATCCTTGTATTCGGCGCTGAAATTGACCGCCTCGATGTCGATGCCGATGCGGTCGGCGACGGCAACGGCGTCGATCAGATCCTGACGCGTGGTGCAGTGTTCGTCGGTATCGTCATCTTCCCAGTTCTTCATGAACAGGCCGATGACTTCGTGGCCCTGCTGTTTCAGCAGCAGCGCGGCGACGGACGAGTCGACACCGCCTGACATGCCGACGACGATTTTCTGTTTGCGGGACATGTCGGATTTCAGTGGTGGTGATGCAGCAGTTGCAGGGGATGGCGCTGGCCGCTGATATAGTCATCTATGCATTGCATCAGCAGCGGACTGCGGTGGCGGTCACGGCGGGCGCGGATTTCTTCGGCCGGCATCCACAGCGCACGCAGTATGCCGGTATCTAGTGCGCGTCCGGGTTGCGGTTCGGACAGCGTGCCGGTGAAGGCAAAGCGCAGATAGGTCACTTCACTGGAGGGTTGGCGGTACTGGTAGATGCCGAGCAGGGCTTCCGGCCGGAAGTCACAGGCGGATTCTTCCAGTGTTTCCCGGACTACGGCTTCGATCAGTGATTCCCCGTCCTCTAGGTGGCCGGCCGGCTGGTTATAACGGATGCCGTCTTCTGTCTGTTCTTCCACCAGAAGAAATGCGCCATCCCGCTCAATGACGGCGGCGACGGTGACGTTTGGTTTCCATTGGCGTTCAGGGCTGGACATCCCGCTATTTTATCGCTGCGCGCGGATTCGCGGCTTTTCGCCGGTTCCGCGCGGGTAGCGGGCGTAAAAAAAGCAGGGCAGTAGCCCTGCTTTTCAAGTCGACGGAAGGCTTACTTCTTGTCGGCTTTCTTTTCTTTTTTCTCGGTCTTTTTCTCGTCTTTTTTCTCGGTCTTTTTCTCGTCTTTTTTCTCTGCCGAGTAGGCGGGTGCGACAGCAACGGCGCCGAACATTGCGGCAATAGCGATTGCGAGCAGCTTTTTCATATTTCCTCCCTTGGTTAAATTTCTGCATCCGGGCCGGATTCCGGCCGGCGGCTCAAACGAGCCGCGCTACATTAACCCACGCATTTATAAATGACAACTGGGGGGGGCTGGGGGGGGGGGCTCAAGACGAAAAAAAGGCAGGGCCGAAGCCCTGCCTTTTTGAGAAATCCGACGGATTACTTCTTGTCGGCCTTTTTCTCTTCTTTTTTCTCAGCCTTAGGGGCGTCTTTTTTCTCTTCTTTTTTCTCAGCCTTGGGGGCGTCTTTTTTCTCTTCTTTTTTCGGCGCGTCAGCGGCGAAAGCAACAGTCGAGAACACAGCGGCGATAATAGCGGCGAGCAGTTTGTTCATAATTTCCTCAATAAATTAAGTGGTTGATCAACCTGGCTTTTCAGCCTTGACCGAAAGAACGGTCGAGCCAATAACGGACGAGTTAAGACTTGGTTGACAGGCCAAACGTAAATTTCAGGCAAGAAAAGGCAGGACTGCCTCTTCGAGAAATCTGACGATTACTTCTTGTCGGCCTTTTTCTCTTCTTTCTTCTCAACTTTGGGAGCGTCTTTTTCACTTCCTTTTTCGTCGCGTCAGCGGCGAAAGTAGCGGTCTAGAACGCAGCGGCGATGATGGCAGCAAACAGTTTGTTCATGATTTCCTCATTGGATGGTTGATCAACCGGGCCTATTTTGACCTTTGACCGAAAGCCGGTCATAGCCAATAACGCGGGTCTGGTGGGTTATTTGACAGTTTCGCGTAATATTCACAATATGGACTTTTTGATTGTCGACGCACCATATTCGGGCAAAACGGCGTGGATTCCGCTCAACCGTTATTTTTAATTGACGATTTTGTGGATTCCAGGAAAATTTCACGCCACTGGCCGATTGCCAATCCCTCAATGGTCCAAGGGCCGATAGCCTGACGGATCAGGCGCAAGGTTGGAAAACCTGCGGCTGCCGTCATGCGTCTGACTTGGCGATTACGGCCTTCCCGCAAAACCAGTCTGAGCCAGGTCGTCGGAATATGCCGGCGGATGCGAACGGGCGGATCGCGCGGCCACAACCAGTCGGGCGGCGGGCACAGGCTGACCTCGGCCGGACGCGCTTTGTAGTCCGGCAGTTGAATGCCGGCCCGTAACGGCGCCAATGCGGCATCGTCCGGCGCGCCTTCGACTGCAACAAAATAGGTTTTTGGCATTTTGTGGCGGGGATCGGTGATGCGGTGCTGCAGATTGCCGTCGTCGGTCAGAAGGACCAACCCTTCACTGTCGGTATCGAGACGGCCTGCCGGATAGACGCCGGTAACCGGAACAAAATCTTTCAGCGTCCGGTGGTCTCCAGAAGGACTGAACTGGCAGATGACGCCATAGGGTTTGTTGAGCAGCAGAAGTCTCGGCATCACCGGATTGTACGAACAAATGCCACCGCAGGTGCGATGGCCTATAAGGAACAGTCTGTGATTGCGGTTTCAGGCGGTGGCGCGGCTTTCCAGTTACCGGGTCAGTCATTCGTAACCCGGCAAGGTCAGGAACTCGACGTAGTCATCGCTGGTGGTGATTTCATTGAACAGTTTTGCGGCTTCTTCGTAACGGCCCGCGCTCCAGGCTTCTTCGTCCAGTTCGCGACGCACCCTTGCGAGTTCCTCAGGCAGCATTTTTGCGGAACATGTCTTTGGTGACTTTGCTGCCGTCATCCAGAACGCCTGTGGGGCTGCGCATCCATTGCCAGATCTGCGAGCGCGAAATTTCGGCTGTGGCGGTATCTTCCATCAGGTTGTAAACCGGCACACAGCCGTTGCCGGCGAGCTAGGCGCCGACGCTGATGTTGTTGCGCAGTCCGGCCTCGGTGATCGGCGCTTCCGGTTTGAAATCGAGAAGATCTTTTGCGGTGACCAGCAAGTCGGGGCGCTGGCGGGAAACCTGATTGGGGTCCGGCATATGCCGGTCGAAAATTTCTTTTGTGATGACAACCAGTCCGGGGTGCGCGACCCACGTGCAGTCGCAGCCGTCGGTCGCTTCACGCCCTTCGTCGGCGCGCACTTTAGCGGTTGCGGCGTCATTGGCGGCGGGGTCGTTCTTGATCGGAATCTGTGCTGCCATGCCACCCACCGCGAACGCCTTGCGGCGATGGCAGGTTTTGACCAGCAGCAGCGCACAGGCGCGCATGAACGGTGCGGTCATCGTGACCTGACTACGGCCGGCCAGGCAGAAGTCCTTGTTGGAGCGGAACATCTTGATGCAGCTGAAGCTGTAATCCCAGCTGCCGATATTGAGGTCGACGCAGTGATCGCGAAGCTCGTAGAGGATTTCATTCATCTCGAATGACACGAGCACGGTTTCAATCAGCACCGTGGCCTTGATCGTGCCAAGCGGCAGGCAATTTTGCATTGCAAAATAAAGAGTTGAATCTGCGGCGCGCCGGAAACTTGATGGACGCCGATGTCATGCCGGACCAATAAAAAAACGCCCGCGGTTGCGGGCGTTTTTAAGATCGCTGACCGGGGTCAGCTTTGAGACCGGATTACTTGCTGCCCCAGGGCTTGATCGCGGCCTTGAGCTGGTTGTAACCGTCGAGGTAGCGCGGACGTTTCGGGCTGTAGATCTTGTCGAAGATCGCCAGCTGGTCATCCAGCCATTTCGCCAGTTCGGCATTGCCCGGATTCGCGGCCTTGTAGGCTTCGTTGATCAGCACGAAGTGAATGCGCGGATCATAGGGGTCTTTAGTGCCGCCGACGGTCTCGTCGCCGTTGAGCAGTCGCTGCAGCATGGCATCAGCCGAGCCGAGGGTCTGTTCGTAGATCGGCGCGCCTTCCATGCGATACATGACGCTGGTCATGTCCTTGCCATTGGTCATCGTGAAGCCCATGTCCTTCCACACGTCGCCCATTTTCTTGCCGGTCTTCGCGTAGTCGAGAATCATCTGGCCCCACTTGCGCAGCACATCCGGCGCATCGGCCATCAGGTCGGTCAGGCGGTCGCCGTCAAGGTCGGTCGAATAAACGATACACTCGCGCTGCTCGATCATGTCGTGCAGCAGCAGGCCGAAGTTGGTGTCGGAGATGTGTTCGTAGATATCGCCGCCCCAGTTTTCCATGCCCGCCTTGAAGTCCTTCGGCAGCAGAGCAACGATGGCGTCGACGTTTTCCTTGTGTTCCTGATAGGCGTCAACCGCATACTGGCGCTTCAACTTGAACTTGGTGCCCTGCAGAATCCAGCGGAACAGGCCGGCGTTGACGGCGTCTTCCTTGGCCTGGGTCGGCTTGGTAGCGACACGGCCGATGCAGCCGCGCTCATTGACCAGTTGCAGGAACAGGCGCGCGGCATAAGCCATGCGCACGCCAGGGGTATTCATTTCGGAGTGGATGTTGCCGGTGGCTTTTTCGACCACGAACTTCTTGTTGTCCTGCGAATACGGCAGGCCGGGCATGAAGCGCACGTTGGTGATCGAGCCGTAGGGACGGACGTTGCAATAGACGCCGGCGGCAGTGCGCAGCGGTGCATTGGCCGATTTACCGGCGACAACGACTTTCTTGCCACCGTCGTTGACCATGAAGTCACCTGCGGTGGACCACTTCAGGCAGGTGTAGTCCATCTTGCCGAACCACTCGAGCGATTTCAGTTTGGTGTCGTGGCGGAACTGGGCCATCATCGGAACGCCGAGGAAGGGCAGGCCGAGCACATCGAGTGCCATGATGGTGCCGTTCAGCGCGAAGGTGTCGGTCAGGGCGTGGGCGACCGGTTTGACGTTACCGGCGAAATTGCCGCCTTCCCAGATGATGGCATCACTGATGCCGCGCGGCTGGGTTTTGGAGCGCTTGAAAACGCCGTCCAGATATTTGAAAAGATCGCCGTTTGCTTCTTCCTGCGCGATTTTCAGCAGGTCCAGTTTTCCGCTCATTTCTCTAAGTCTCCGTTCGAATTGGGTCATACAAGTGATCGGCGCGTAGTCGCGATCGAGGGGCGCCCCGGTGCAGCTTTTCCGGAAGCCATGACCACCGTGCCTTTGAAAGATTGCCTGCTGGTCAGGGGGCGAATTATCGCATTATTTCCCCTGGACGGCATGGTCTGCCGCGGGTCCGGCGGGGCGGGATGGCCGGGAAAAGGCAGAAAAAAACCCGCAGGCGAAGCTGCGGGCTTTGTCTCTTGCAGGGCAGTGGGCGGAACTGCAACCCGCTGCTAAATCACAGCTTCAGGCTGCTTGGATGTTAGAGGCTTGCTTGCCCTTCGGACCCTGGGTGACCTCGAACGACACTTTTTGGCCTTCTTTGAGTGTCTTGAAGCCATTCATCTGGATCGCGGAGAAGTGGGCGAAAAGATCTTCGCTGCCGTCGTCCGGAGTGATGAACCCGTAGCCTTTGGAGTCATTGAACCATTTCACAGTACCAGTTGCCATATGCCTGCCTTGATTAGAAAAGCGGATGGGCTCCGCGATTTGTTCGAGTTCCAAGGAAAGCACCGGCCAAACTGGTCTTGCGCTGTAACCTGAACCCCAACACCCGACTGCTTTCTAGGGTATTTGTCGGCGAAAGTCAAGTGCGGGCCAAAACGCCGGGAAAAGACCTTCGCAGAGCCGGAAATGCCGCGCTTTTCGCCACTTGAAAAAATCCTGATTCCAGACACAATAGGTCCGGAGCTGGATTTGAATTTGAACAGAGCAACCCCCACTTACAGCAGATGGCGATCAGGCAGCGTGAAGACACCGTCCTCGAGGCGAAGCGCAGCAAAACCAAGCCACCACCGATGTTCAAGGTGCTGCTGCTCAATGACGACTACACGCCGATGGATTTTGTGGTCGCCGTCCTCCAGAGGTTTTTCGGCTTGAGCCGGGAACGCGCAACACAGGTTATGCTCAAGGTTCACCGCGATGGCATGGGGATCTGCGGTGTTTTCCCCCGGGATGTTGCAGCCACCAAAGTCGAGCAGGTAAAGTCGTACGCCAAGCAGCACCAACACCCGTTACAGTGCGTAATGGAAGAAAATTGATTATCAACAGGCCATGATCGGAAACTTATGATCGCCCAGGAACTTGAAGTCAGCTTGCACATGGCCTTTATGGAGGCCCGCCAGAAGCGCCACGAATTCATCACCGTGGAGCATCTGCTGCTCGCGCTGCTCGACAACCCGTCAGCGTCCGAGGTGCTGCGCGCCTGCGCCGCCAACGTCGATGAACTGCGCAAGTTGCTCGCGGACTTTGTGACCGAGCATACGCCGATCCTTGCCGGGGAAGAGGTGGATACCCAGCCGACACTCGGTTTCCAGCGGGTGATCCAGCGTGCGATCCTCCACGTACAATCTTCGGGCAAGAAAGAAGTCACCGGCGCCAATGTGCTCGTCGCGATTTTCGGCGAGAAGGATTCACACGCGGTTTATTTCCTGCACCAGAAGGGTGTGACCCGCCTGGATGTCGTGAACTTCATTTCCCATGGCATCAGCAAAGTGCCGCAGGCGCAGCAGCCGAAGCCGGAAGGTGAAGCTGCCGAAGCCGAGCAGGAAACCCAATCGGGCGGCGCGCTGGAGTCCTATACCCAAAACCTGAACGCTGCTGCCACCGCAGGCAAGATTGACCCGCTGATCGGCCGTGACCACGAGCTCGAGCGTGTGATCCAGATTCTTTGCCGCCGGCGCAAGAACAATCCGCTGCTGGTCGGTGAGGCCGGTGTCGGCAAGACCGCCATCGCCGAAGGCCTGGCACGGCGCGTGGTCGAAGGCGATGTGCCGGACATTCTGAAAAAAGCCACGGTCTATGCGCTGGATATGGGCGCGCTGCTGGCCGGTACCAAATACCGCGGTGATTTCGAGCAGCGGCTGAAGGCGGTGCTCAAGCAGCTCAATGAAAATCCGCATGCGATTCTGTTCATCGACGAAATCCACACACTGATCGGCGCGGGCGCTGCATCGGGCGGCACGCTGGATGCGTCGAATCTGCTGAAGCCGGCGCTGTCCAGCGGCCAGCTCAAGTGCATCGGCGCGACGACTTACAACGAATATCGTGGCGTATTCGAAAAAGATCATGCGTTGTCACGGCGCTTCCAGAAAATCGACGTCAACGAGCCGTCGGTGGCGGAAACCATCGCCATCCTCAAGGGGCTCAAGTCGCGCTTCGAGGAGCATCACGGCGTTAAATACCAGCCGGCTGCACTGAGCGCAGCGGCGGAACTCTCGGCGCGCTTCATCAATGACCGCCATCTGCCGGACAAGGCTATCGATGTTATTGATGAGGCCGGCGCGGCGCAGAAGATCCTGCCGAAGTCGAAACAGAAGCGGGTCATCGGCAAGCACGAGATCGAGGAAATCATCGCCAAGATCACGCGCATCCCGGCGCAGACGGTTTCGGTGGACGACCGCAATGCGCTGAGGACGCTGGATCGCGACCTGAAGGCTGTAGTGTTCGGTCAGGACAAGGCGATCGAAGCGCTGACCGCAGCGATCCGCATGGCGCGCAGCGGTCTGGGCAACCCGGCCAAACCGATCGGCAGTTTCCTGTTCAGCGGCCCCACCGGCGTCGGCAAGACCGAAGTCGCGCGCCAGCTCGCCTATGTTATGGGCGTCGAGTTGCTGCGCTTCGACATGTCCGAATACATGGAGCGTCATGCCGTATCGCGGCTGATCGGCGCGCCGCCCGGATACATCGGCTTTGATCAGGGCGGGCTGCTGACCGAAGCGATCACCAAGAATCCGTACTCGGTGCTGCTGCTCGACGAAATCGAGAAGGCGCATCCGGATATTTTCAACATCCTGCTGCAGGTGATGGATCACGGCACGCTCACCGACAACAACGGCCGCAAGGCGGATTTCCGTAACGTGGTGATCATCATGACCACCAACGCCGGCGCCGCCGAGCTGTCGAAGACCTCTATGGGCTTTACCGCCAGCCGCCAGTCGGGCGACGAGATGGGTGAGATCAAGCGCATGTTCACGCCGGAGTTCCGCAACCGCCTCGACGGCATCATTTCCTTCCAGTCTCTGGACCGCGCGATCATCCTGCGTGTGGTCGACAAGTTCCTGATGCAGCTGGAAGAGCAGCTGCACGAGAAGAAAGTCGACATCAATTTCACGCAGGCGTTACGCGACTATCTGGCCGAGAAGGGTTTCGATCCGCAGATGGGCGCAAGACCCATGTCGCGCCTGATCCAGGACACCATCCGCAGTGCGCTGGCCGACGAACTGCTTTTCGGCCGTCTGGCCAACGGCGGCAAGGTCACTGTCGATATCGACGGCGCGGGCAAGGTGCGGCTGGAGTTTGCAGAGGAGCCGGTCAGCGTCGCCTGACCCCGGGTATACCCCGTCTTGACAGGCGGGGTATTTGTCAGGACACTGACCCATAAAAAAAATTGATGGCTGTCGAAAGGCAGCCATCTTTTTGCAGCGATCAAATGCTCACTGATCGATCGTTAATCCTGCATTTTTATGGAGTGTGAACCATGATGAGAACGACGACGCTTGTTGCCGTCGGTCTGGCCGGGTCTCTGTTGGCCCATGCCGCGACCGCCGCCGATCCCACCTACGCCCGCAGCCTCTCAGCCACCTGTTTTACCTGTCACGGCACCGATGGCCGCAGTGTTGACGGCGTGCCGCCGAGCCTGGCCGGCCAGAACCGCGATTACCTGCTCAAACAGTTGCAGGAATTCCGCGACGGCAAACGTCCTGCGACCATCATGCATCAGCATGCCAAGGGTTATACCGACGAGCAGCTGGCGCTGATCGCCGGTTATTTTGCATCAGTGACGCCGGGCCGCGCAGCCGCTGCGCCGGCGGTGCGCTAGGAGAACGCCATGACAATTTCCAGACGCGAATTCATGAAGTGGGCTTCGGCCGGCGCCGGTGTGGCAACGCTCGCCGGATGTGCAACAGGCGGCAGCGGCAGCGCTGGACGCGTGGTGGTCGTCGGCGGCGGTTATGGCGGTGCCACGGCGGCAAAATTCGTCAAGATGTGGGGGCCGGACATCGACGTCACGCTGATCGAGACCAATGATTATTTTGTGTCCTGCCCGATCAGCAATCTGGTCATCGGCGGTAACGCGCAGATGAATCAGATCACCTTCAGCTACGATGGTCTGCGCAACCGTGGCATCCGCGTGATCAAGGACACTGCCATTGCGCTGGACGGCGTGAACAAGCAGGTCACGCTGGCCAGCGGCGGCTCTGTGCCCTATGACCGGGTCATTGTGTCGCCCGGTGTCGATTTTCTGTTTGATCAGATTCCTTCACTGAATACCCTCGACGCACAAAGCCGCATCCTGCACGCCTGGAAGGCGGGCCCGCAGACGGTGGCGCTGCGCAAGCAGTTGGAGTCGATGCGCGACGGCGGCGTTTATGCGCTGCAGATTCCGATGGCGCCGTATCGCTGCCCGCCCGGACCTTATGAGCGCGTTTGTCAGGTCGCCGATTATTTCAAAAAGGCCAAACCGAAATCCAAGATTCTCGTCCTCGACTCAAACCCTGATCTGGTATCGAAGAAGGGTCTGTTCCTTGCTGCCTGGAACGGTCTCTACAAGGGCATGATCGAGTACCGGCCGAACAGCGAGATTGCTGATGTCGATATCAAAGGCATGACGATCAAGCTGCAGTTTGATAATGTGAAGGCCGACGTGATCAACGTCGTGCCGGCGCAGCGCGCGGCCGATTTTGCGGTAAGAAGCGGCTTGATTACCGCCAACAATCGCTGGTGCGGCGTTGACTGGACTACCTGTGAATCGACAGCGGTCAAAGGAGTGCATGTGCTTGGCGATTCCACGCTCTCCGCGCCGGCAATGCCGAAATCCGGCAGCATGGCCAATCAACATGCCAAAGTCTGCGCTGCCGCCGTGGTGGCGTTGATCAAGGGACATCCGGTCAACACCGACACAATGATGATGAATACCTGCTACAGCTTTGTCAGCGGCGACAGTGCGATGCATGTCGCTTCGGTGCACCGTTATGATCCGGCGCAGAAAACGCTGTCACCGGTCAAAGGTTCCGGTGGCGTATCGAACGAAGCAAGCACGGCTGAAGGCGCATACGCCTGGGGTTGGGCGCGCAACATCTGGGCTGAAGCGCTGGCCTGATCGGCCAAGCGGTTGCATCCATGAACACGGGGCGCCATGCGCCCCGTGTTCTTTTGTGTTTCTGCCTGCGCTTGTCAGTGGCGTTCAGGAATTGCCGGTAGCGACCGGCCGGCGACGATCACTGACCCATTCGCTCCACGAGCCGGGATAGAGCCTCGATCCATCCAGTCCGGCGATTTCCATGGCCAGCAGGTTGTGGCAGGCGGTCACACCGGAACCGCACTGGTGGATGACGGCTTCGGGGCCGTAGCCGTTGAGCATGCCGGCGAATTCCTGCTTCAGCGTTGCTGCCGGTTTGAAACAGCCGTCTTCAGCCAGATTGAGTTTGAAAAAACGGTTGATGGCGCCGGGGATATGTCCTGCGACCGGATCCAGCGTTTCGTTTTCACCGCGATAACGGTCTGGCGAGCGGGCATCCAGCACCTGCGCCCGGCGCGACTGCAGGTTTGCTGTGACCGCTGCGCTGTCGACGGTCAGTTGTGTTTGCACCCGGTTGCTGTAAGTCGCCGCTTCCACCACCGGTTGGGCAACGGTGTGCGGCAGTCCGGCACGCTGCCAGGCGCCCCAGCCGCCGTCGAGCACGGCGACGCGTTCATGTCCGACCCAGCGCAGCATCCACCACAGACGCGCGGCAAACGCGCCGCCGCTGTCGTCGTAGGAGACGACCTGTTTGCTGTTGTCGATTCCCAGCGCGCCGAGGCGCAGGCTGAAAGTGGACGGGTGTGGCAAAGGATGCCTGCCGGTCAGACCGGTTCTCGGTCCCGACAGATCGGAGTCGACATGCAGAAATCGTGCGCCCGGTATATGCCCGTTGCGGTAGGCGCGGTAACCGGCGCTGTAGTCGGCAAGGTCATGGCGGCAGTCGCAGATGATCCATTCCGGATCGTTCAGATGCGCTGCGGTTTCTTCGGCGCTGACGAGCGTCTTGTAGGCCATTGCGGCAATCCGGTGGTTAACTGGAGCGGCAAAGGTAGCAAACGCCGAACGAAAATCAAGCGCCGCAAAAAATCACGGCAGCCGCAGCTGCCGTGATGGTCTTGCAAATACCTGTTTTTAAATGCAAATTATTTGGCGAGCTGGGGCCCGATTTTGCGGCGCAGGAATTCATGGAAATGCACCATGCCGTCTTCCAGCGGTGACTGATAGGGCCCCACTTCACTGCGGCCCTGTCGCCACAGGGCGCGACGGCCCTCGGTCATGCGCGCGATGATCTCGGCATCTTCAACCGCGGTCTCGCGGTAGGCGGCCTGTTCTGCTTCAACGAATTCGCGTTCGAACAGCGCGATGTCTTCCGGGTAATAGAACTCGACGACGTTGCTGCAGGCTTCGGGGCCGCGCGGCACGATGGTGCTGACCACCAGCACATGCGGATACCACTCGACCATGATGTTCGGGAAATAGGTCAGCCAGATCGCGCCGTGGGCCGGCGCCTTGCCTTCGCCGTAACGCATGACCTGATCGTGCCAGCGCTGGTAGACAGGGCTGCCCGGACGTGCCAGCTGGTTGGCGATGCCGCAGGTCTGCACGCTGTACCAGTCGCCGAATTCCCAACGCAGATCATTGACGTTGACGAAGTGGCCGAGGCCCGGATGGAAGGGCTCGACGTGATAGTCCTCTAGGTAAACCTCGATGAAGGTTTTCCAGTTACAGGAGTATTCGTCGATCTCCACGCGGTCGAGCATGTAACCGGAGAAATCCAGATTCTTCATCACGCCGAGTTTCGCCAGATCGCGCGCAATGTCGCGGCGGCCAGCAAACAGCAGACCGTTCCAGTTGGTCAGCGGCGTGCGCGCGAGATCGAGGCAGGGGCTGTCAGGGAAATGCGGCGCGCCGAGCAGTTTGCCATCAAGACCGTAGGTCCAGCGGTGCAGCGGGCAGATGATGTTCTGCGTGTTGCCGCGATCCTTCAGTAGGATCGCCTGACGGTGGCGGCAGATGTTCGAGATGAGGTCGATGCCGCCGGCATTGCGTACGAGTGCCTGTGCGTTATCGAGCCAGGCCAGCGCGTGATAGTCCCCGCTGTTAGGCACCATCAGTTCATGACCGACATAACCCGGGCCGTTATCGAACAGCAGGCGTTTTTCGACCTCGTAAATATGCGGGTCGAAATACCACTGTACAGGGAGTTGGGTGGAGGTTTTGCCGAACGCGGAAACGCTGGAGAGATCGGACATGCAGCGGGTGCGAAAGTTACGGGTTAGTCAGCCGTCGATTATGTTTCAAGGGCCTGATTCTTAAAGTTTTTTAGCGCAGATTCAGCGGCAAAAAATGAGGGGCTATTCTTCCCCAGCCCCCCCCAAAAGGCAACAACAATTTCCTCAGGGTTTGGCAGCAGCAGGCGCGGATTTATCAATAAGTGAATGTTTATTAAAGGAAATGTCACCAAAAAAGGCTGTTGCAAAAGTGCCTGTGTTGTCGGTGTCGGAGGCCACGGCGATGGCGCTGACGGGCGGTGCGTCTTCGCCGAATGCCGCGCGAAAATCCCGCGCGATATTGCGTTCCACATCCACCCACTGCCGGATGCGTGCGGGGCCGGATTCCACCACGATCACTTTGACCCGGTCGGTATAGGCGCTGGACGCGATGGTGCCTGCGGGCGTGTTACCGTCCCAGACATAACACAGCGTGGCTGCTGGCAGGTCCGGATCGAACAAGGCGCGCGCCACACGCAGTTTGTTGCGTTCGAAGAAGGGCAGCTTTTCCAGCGGGTAATCAAACATGACATAAACCCTCGCCGGGAAATCATCACGGTCTTTCCTGTGCAGATCCGCAGTCTCGATAAGATTGCTGATTTTCCAGCGCCAGCGCAGCCAGGACAGATCCGCGGGAGCCACACGCAGCTTGCGTGACAGTCCTGATGCGCCGGACTCGGAGTCCGCACGCAGCACCGTCGTACCGCCGTCTTCAACGAGGGTGTAGCGGGTATGTACCTTGATGTTGGACGCGGTGAGCGGTGTCCAGCCGGCAGGCGGCGTGTTGCCCGGTGGCAGCGAGGAAAACGCGGCTGCGACGAGTTGATCATCGACAGCGAAAACTTCTGAGGTGCTGAGCAGCGCGGCCAGCACGAGCAGCTTGAGCCGGTAATCAGGCCGGCGGTTTTTCATGACGTTCATCGATGAGTCCGGATCGCTGCAGGCGCTGCCAGTCTTCGGGGCGGTCCACATCCCACAGTGTTTCCAGTTCCTGCCAGCGCAACCCGCAGTCTTGCAGTCGTTCGCGGGTTTGCGCCATCACCTGATCGCTGCTCCAGGCAATGCCGGCGAACAGTTGTGGCTCGTTGCGCGTGAGACCGATCAGCGTGTATCCGCCGTCCTCTGCCGGACTGATGACCGCGTCATGGCCGGCGCGTAGCGCCGCGGCCGCATCATGAAGATGCCTGACAGTCAGAGCCGGGCAGTCGGTGCCGATGCAAATCGCGTATTTCGTCTGTGCCAGTGATTGCGCAAAGGCCTGCGCCATGCGTGCGCCGATATCGTCGCCGCTTTGCACATGCAACGTCGCGCCGGCATCGCCAGCTGCCGTAACCAGCGCCGGGTGTCCTGCATCAGGCGTGCACCACAGATCCAGTTTCGCTGGCGCCGCTGCCCGTGCGGTGGCCAGTGCATGGCGGAGCAAACATCCCTGCAGTTCTGCGGCACCATCTGCGCCGAGCAGCGGAATTAACCGTGTTTTTGCCGTGCCGGGGACCGGCGCCTTGGCGAACACGAGTATTGCGAGATCAGGATTTGTTCCGGACATATTGCTGTGCCAGGCGGTCGGGAGCGGCGCCGAGGAAATACGCTAGACGCAGCCACCACATCAACAGGATCGTGCGCCACACACCGTGTTTTTCCCAGCGACGGCCTGAGGTCGTCATGCGGTGTGCGATGCACAGCGGTGCGCCGTAACGCTTCAACTGCCGCGTGAGTGCGATGTCTTCCATCAGTGCGATTTCGGGAAAGCGTCCCGCAGCTTCGAACAGCGAGCGGGTCATGAACAGGCCCTGGTCGCCGGTGGCTATGCCGGTCAGACGCGAGCGCCAGTTCATCATCTGCGCGATCACGCGCAGCATCGGATGCGTGCCGGCGATCGATACGTCAAAGCGCCCCCAACTGCGCCGGCTGCCGGACAGGCCGCCGATGATCAGGCCGTCAGCGCCTTCAGGCAGACCGGAGTCGGCATGCAGGAAACAGAGGATTTCCCCTCGGGCGGCGGCGGCGCCGGCGTTCAGCTGCAGTGCGCGTCCGCGTGGTGAAGAAATGACCTTGTCGGCGCGTTCTGCGGCGAGAGTGGCCGTGTTGTCGCTGCTGCCGCCGTCCACCACAATGACCTCGACACCGCGCCGGCGCAGCGGCTGCAGTCTGTCCAGCGTGGCTGTGATGTATTCCGCCTCATCGAGCGCGGGGATGATGATGGACAGGGACAATGCGTTGCCGGAAGTCGGGATTATTTTTTGGCGTCGTTCAACGTCCAATCATAATCCAGATGCCGGATTGCAGCTTTGCGTTCAGTGATCGCCTGCTGCTGCGCAGGATTATCCGCGAGCAGTGCCGTGTATCTGGCGAAAAACTGTTCACGCGACTGCATTGGCGTACCTTTGGCGTCGAGGCCGCGGTAGCCGCTGCTCCAGTCAGTGGCAAACCACTTGAATATCTCGGATACTTCCAGCGCATTGTCCTGCGCGTTGTAACGGTTGCGGCTGCGGTCCGAAAGAAAACGTTTGGTCTGTTCTTCCAGTTGAACGTCCAGACGCGCTGCGACATAAGCCTCTTCGCGCAGCATCGGACATCCGGTGGAAGCGCAGTTCACCGCGAAATGCACGCGCGGCTCATCATAGGCGCCCGGTTTACGCAGCGTTTCATGTTCGATCATGTCCAGCGAGAACTCGCGGCCGAGCAGGCTGAAGAATTTGTCCTTGAACGGATTGCCGAAGATTTTCCCGAAATCCCAGATTGATTTGATGCCGGGATAACGGCTAAGGATTTTTTCGACGGTAAACGCGTTATAGGCATTGATCAGGAAGGCCATCTGCTGGGCCTTGCTCCAGGCGCTGAATTCGGCAGGGGTCACTTTGGATAGCGTGCCAAGGTAGGCCTTCAGTTCATTGCGGTCCTGGATGAAGCCGCTGTAACGCACTTGCGAGGCTTTGCCGTTGTCGATCAGTACGACGTGTTTTTTGAGCAGGGCGGACCAGGCTTTGTGGTCGTGATCAAAGGATTGGGCGTTGGCTGTCAGCGGCAGCAGGGCCAGGAGCAGGATGGAGAGGAGTTTGTTCATGGAGCTCATTTAACGGTGCGGCTTGTGATGTTTTTGTGGTCAATTTCCGGCGCAGGATTTTGACCGCGCCGGGGCAAAACCTCCCGCAGAAATCAGCCGCGCCGCCAGGCATGAAACTTCTCCACCCGCTCCAGCAATCCCTTGGGTGCGTGATTGCGTTTCCAGTTCCCGGCGACATATTTGTTGGCCTCGGCCAGCGTCGGGTAAATGTGGATGGTGCCGAGGATTTTGTTGAGGCCGATGCCGTGTTTCATCGCGCTGACAAATTCGGTGATCAGGTCGCCGGCGTGTTCACCGGCGATGGTGGCGCCGAGGATTTTGTCTTTGCCGGGGACGGTCAGTACCTTGACCAGACCGTGCGCGTTGCCGTCGGCGATGGCGCGGTCGAGGTCATCGATCCCGTAGGTGGTTATTTCGTAAGGGATTTTCTTTTCCTTCGCCTCGGTTTCGTTGAGGCCGACGCGGGCGACTTCGGGGTCGGTGAAGGTGGCCCAGGGGATCACCGAGAAGTCGGCGCGGAATTTTTTGTAGCCGCTGAAAAGGCCGTTGACGGCCGCGTACCAGGCCGTGTGTGCCGCCGTATGCGTAAACTGGTACGGACCCGCTACGTCGCCGCAGGCGAGGATGTTGGGATACTTTGTCTGCATGAACTCGTTGACTTCGACGGTTCGCGTCTTGGTCGCCGGTATGCCGAGTTCTTCCAGGCCATAGCCGGTGGTGTTGGCGACGCGGCCGACGGCGCAGAGCAGGGTGTCGAATTCGATGCGAACCGTGGTGCCGCCGTGGTCGCAATAAAGCACCTTCTCGCCATTCTCATTGGCGAAGCGCTGTGCCTTGTGGCCCACCAGTACGTTGACGGCTTCGGCGCGGAACTTCTGCATTACCAGATCGGAAATTTCCGGATCTTCGCGCACCATCAATCGCGGCAGCATTTCGACCTGCGTTACCTTTGATCCGAGCCGGGCAAAACACTGCGTGAGTTCGCAGCCGATCGGGCCACCGCCGAGTACCAGAAGGCGTTTCGGCAATTGGCGCAGCCCCCACAGCGTGTCTGAGGTCAGATAACCAGTATCTTCGATACCGGGTATGGGCGGCACGAAGGGGCGTGCGCCGGCGGCGATGATGATGCCGCGGGTGGTCAGGGTCTGTTTGCCACCCGCTGTGGTGATTTCCACCGACCACGGTGTAGTGATTTTTGCTTCACCTGTAAGGCATTCGACACCGAGCTTGGTGTAACGCTGGATTGAATCATGCGGTTCGATTTCGCGCACCACGCGCTGCACGCGCTCCATGACCTCAGCGAAATCAAAATCCACCTGTGTATTTTTCAGGCCGTAATCGGCCGCGTGTTTCATCGTCGCGATCAGCTTGGCTGACTTGATCAGCGCCTTCGACGGCACGCAGCCGGTGTTCAGGCAGTCGCCGCCCATTTTGTGTTTTTCAACCAGCGTGACTTTGGCCTTCACCGCCGCTGCGATATAGGCGGAGACGAGACCCGCAGAGCCGCCGCCGATCACCACCAGGTTGCAGTCGAATTTTCCCGGTCGTTTCCAGGCCGCATACACCTTGCGGGCCTTGATCGCATCCAGCGCTTTTTTCGCAATCAGCGGGAAAATGCCCAGTAAAACAAATGCACCGATCAGTCCCGGCGAGACGCGGAATTGGCCCAGCTGGGTGCCGGCATATACATACACCACCGTGCCGGCGAACATGCCCAGCTGACTGACCCAGAAATAAGTCGGGGTGCGGATCGGCGTCAGCCCCATCAGCAGATTGATCGCAACAAACGGAAAAATCGGCACCAGACGCAAGGCAAAAAGGTAAAACGCGCCTTCGCGGGCGACGCCCTCGTTAATCGGCCGCAGTTTGTCGCCGAAACGTTGCTGCACCCAGTCGCGCAGCAGGAACCGTGAAGTCAGGAAGGCCAGTGTGGCACCGACGGTGGAAGCGAACGACACAATGACCGTTCCCCACAGGAGCCCGAATACGGCGCCGGAGATCAGCGTCAGCACCGCGGCGCCCGGCAGCGACAACCCGGTGGCGACGGTATAGATCGCAAAAAACAGCAGACCGGCGCGCAAGGGGTCGGTGGCGACGGCGGCATTGATGGCCTCGCGCTGCGCCTGGAAATAATCCAGTGAGATGTACTGCTTCAGGTCAAAAACAAAAAATGCGGTGACAGCGGCCGCGATGATGGCGATGACCAGCGGCTTGCTTTTGCTCACAGGCTTCTCCTGGCTGCGCTGACCTGTTGCAGCAGTGAATGGCTGATGTGGATGCCCGGCCCCATCGCGCGATTGAGCCCGTAACGTGGGCCGTTGGCAATGCGCCGGCCGTAAGAGATTTCCGCCGGACTACCCTCGGGCCAGTTCGCGGCAAAATCGTGTTGCCATGCAGCCTGATCATATTGCACAGCCAGTGCATCGACATGAATTTTGTTGATTACGGTGCCATACAGTGCGGATAGTGTAGCGGCAGGGCGGATTGAAATGCGCGTGATGACGCCAAAGCCGGTGCCGGCAAAGTTAGGCATGCCGGCCGCACCGTTGTTGAACAGCGCCGACAGACCATTTGCAGTTTTCAGGGTCAGCGCAACCGGCAGGCAGGTATGGCTGCTGGCGATCAGGTTTGCGCCCGCGGTTTCCAGGTGTGTGGCCGCACGCGCAATGCCTTCGCAGTCGCGCAGCGCGGATTCGTCATAGGACCACCCGGCGAGCGACTCGCAATCGCCGTGCACGATGGCGACGCGCAGCCCGCCGACGTCGGCAGTCAAAGTCATCGGCAGTGCGGCCAGTCGCACGCGCAGCGCGGGAAATGCTTTTGCGGTTTCACGCAGCCGCGCTTCGATGGCGTTAGACCGTTCGACGTCTTCATCGCTGACATGGTCCGGATAGCCGCAACCGCAGCCGGCCGTGCCGTCTTTGTTCGCCAGTTCGGTTTCGACATTTCCGCGCAGCGCGTGATGGGCGAGGACTGCTTCGTTGATGGCGGTAAACCCCGGCTCATCGCAGTTGAACCAGTTGAAGTCGCCGTTGAAGACCAGTGTGACCGGTGCGGATTCTTCAGCTGCCAAAGCTTGTATAGCCCGCAGTGCTGCGTGGTTGCCGTAAAGACCGCCGATGACATACAGCGTGTCGGCACTGAAATCCGCGGGGCGGTTCAGAGATGCCGGCTCGTAACGATAATCAAGCGGGCAGCTGCGGCCGGGCGTCATCGTTTGCCGCTCAGAGCCTGCCATGCGACCGGCAGCAGGAAACCGGTAATGCACAGGCCGAGCCCGTAGAAATTGACGCCGAGCAGCAGCGCGTATTTGCCATCGCCGATGGCCCAGGAAGGCGGGATCATGCCGGTGGCAAGCAGGACACCGAGCAGGATGCCGGGCCAGAACGCGAGGTGAAAACTCCAGGGCGAATGGCGGACCAGCGGCGCCAGCAGGAATATCGGCGCGAGTCCCATCACCATCGTGCCGCTGATGGTGGTGGCCTTGAGAATGTCGGTGCCGGCGATCATCGGGATATTGCCGAGCAGTGCGAAAACGATCATGGTCCACATGCCCGTGACCATCGCGCGCGGCCCCGGCTTGCGGCCTGCGAGCATCGGCAATTCCTGACCGATCGACTTGGCGACCGAGGCAAAGGTCGAGTCCAGTGTCGAACCCGCAGCCATGATCATCACCACGGTCATCAGCAGATAAGGAAGCGCGCCGAAGGCCTTTGCAACGGCGCCGGGCATGTTGTCGCCGGAAGGCAGGCCTTCCAGCTTGGCATGTACGCCGACCAGACTGAACGCAAAAATGCAGATGAAGCCGAGTACGCCGGCAGTGATCATCGCGCGCAGCATGGATTTTTCGCGGGTGATGAAGCCGCGATCGGTCAGCACGGGATCATGGAAAGGGTAGGAAAACACCTGCAGCAGCGCGACGAGAATCAGGTCAACGCCCGCGCTCATGCGGAAGTCACCGACGGCGAGTAGCGTGCCGAGACCGTGGTGCGGCAGCACCAGGAACAACACCGCGCCGAGCGCGATGATGAACAGCACGGTCTGGATGACATCGGTGACGATGGAGCTGCGCAGCCCGCCCTTCAAGGCGTAGGCCAGGGTTGCCGCGGTGAACAGCAGCGCTGAACTGATAAAGGTCCATGAGCCGGCATGTCCGTAATACGCACCGACCACGGCAGTGTTGCTCCACACTTCGTTGTACAGCCGGATCAGGATGGCCAGCGTGAATGCGAGGGCGGCGAGCCGACCATAACGCGAGATCAGGAAAGGCACCATTCCCGTTGCGCCGTGGCGCGTACGCAGCCAGTAGATGGCCATCCCGGCAACCGGAATCGACAGCCAGTAAGTGGCGTAAGCAAGGCCGCCGACAACACCCCATGCCGCGCCGAGATTGGCTGCGTTGGTTACCGACTTGGCGAAGATCCAGCTGATGAAAATGCTGCACATCAAAGCCCACTCGGTAGCCGGCCGTCCGTTGTCGTCGCTGCCGGTGAAAAAACTGGCGGCGGTGCGCGAGCGCGGCGTGATGGCGTACATCGCGCCGCCGTACAGCAGCAGGAAGCCCCAGAAATAAATGGCGAATGCCGGCTCGATCATCTTCAGCTGTTGCCCAGCGCGCCGCCGCAGCTTGATCCCTGACCTGCGGTGCAGCCGTAGCAATGGTCTTTGACGACGATGGGATTGCGTTCGAGATCGGCGCCGAGCAGTTCACGCAGATGGCTGCGCGCACGGCCTTTCCAGGCCAGTGGCAGTTCCAGCATCTGGTTGAAATCGCAGTCGTAGACATAACCCTGCCAGTCCACCGACAGCAGCGTCCGGCACATCACGGTGTCGAGGTTTTCCGGACGGTAGGCGTCTTTGAGCAGTTTCATATACGGATCAAACTGGCCCTTCGAAACCAGCGTGCTGCCGAAACGCTGGATCGGCATATTAGCCAGTGCATACAGTTCATTGAACACCACCCCGTAACCGTCGAGCAGGCGCCGCTGGTAATCGCGTTGCAGGCCTTCCTGTCCGGGCGGTAGCACGGGTCCCTGCGGGTTGTAGACCAGATTCAGTTTCAGCGGCGAACCCGGCTGCGCATAACCGAGGCTGTTGAGTTTTTGCAGCGCGCGGATGCTGGTTTCAAACACGCCTTTGCCGCGCTGACGGTCAACGTTGTCTTCGAGATAGCAGGGCAGTGAAGCGGTGATTTCGACCTGCTGGTCGGCGAGGAACTGCGCGAGGTTTTCCTGGCCAGGCTCGAACAGGATGGTCAGGTTGCAGCGGTCGATGACGCGTATGCCCAGACGCCGTGCGGATTCGACGAGCAGCCGGAAATGCGGATTGAGTTCGGGGGCGCCGCCGGTGATGTCCAGCATGCGGATATTCATTGCCTTGATGCAGGCGATGACTTCGAAAATGGTTTCCCGCGACATCAGTTCGGCGCGCGTCGGTCCGGCATTGACGTGGCAGTGCAGGCAGCTCTGGTTGCATTTGTAACCGAGGTTGACCTGCAGGGTCTCGACCTCCTTGCGGCGGATTGCCGGGAAATCGCCGTTTTCCAGCAACGGCAGGGTGGCATGCATCGGTGACGGCTCCGTTTGATGCGGGTTATTCCATGCCCGTCAGTCGTTTCCGCGGGCGATTCCTTACGCGATTCATTGTACGCAATCAAAGCGGCCTGCCGACAGGGTTTTTTGGGCCCCGCGCGTTGACCGCAACCCTCTGATTGCGCTACATTTCCTGACCCCTTCGCGGGGCTTCCGCCCTCATGTCAAAAACTACAAAAACCGCATCCTCCACACTCACTTTCGAGACGGCCCTGGCTGAGCTTGAAAAGATCGTTGAGGCGATGGAAGAGGGCCAGATGCCGCTGGAGCAATCGCTCGCTGCCTACAAGCGCGGCGCCGAACTGCTCAAGTTATGTCAGGCGCAGCTCCATGATGCCCAACAGCAAGTGAAGATTTTGGAAAATGGCGTGCTGAAGAATTTCGGCGTTGCCGAGCAGTAGATTCCTTCCGACCATTGTGACTTCCACCGACTTTCAGGCCTGGACCGCCGCCGGGCAGTCCCGCATCGAAGCCTTTCTGCAGAAAGTGTTGCCGTCGCCGGATATCGCGCCGCAGCGTCTGCATGCCGCAATGCGCTACGCCGTACTCGGCGCCGGCAAGCGTGTACGACCGCTGCTGGCCTATGCCGCGGGCGAACTGGCTCAGGCTGATCCGGAGCGCGTTACGGTTGCCGGCGCCGCCGTCGAAATCATCCACGCCTATTCGCTGGTGCATGACGACCTGCCGTGTATGGATGATGATGTGCTCCGTCGCGGCAAACCAACCTGTCATGTCGAGTTTGATGAACCGACGGCACTGCTGGTCGGCGATGCGTTGCAAAGTCTTTCCTTCCAACTGCTCGGTGAATACGCGCTGGCCCCAGATGCCAAAGTGCAGCTTGAAATGGTCAAGCTGCTGGGTATGGCCTCCGGTTCGCGCGGCATGGCCGGCGGGCAGGCGATTGATCTTGCGGCAGTCGGCAAAACACTGACGGTGCCCGAACTCGAATTCATGCATATTCACAAAACCGGCGCGCTGATCCGCGCGGCTGCCGTGCTCGGCGCGCGCTGCGGCAGTGGATTGAGCGAAGCGGAATTTGCGCGTGTTGATACTTATGCCAAGGCCGTCGGTCTGGCCTTTCAGGTGGTGGATGACGTGCTCGATGCCGAAGCCCCTACCGCAACACTGGGCAAAACTGCCGGCAAAGACGCCGAGCAGGGCAAACCCACCTATGTCAGCGCGATGGGCATCCCTCAGGCCAAGGCATTGGCCGCGCAACTGCGCAAAGAAGCCCTTGCAGCCATAGCGCCTTTCGGTGCCCGCGGCGCGCGACTCGCACAACTCGCGGATTTCATCGTCCTGCGCAAGTTCTGAGACAATGCGGAGATGAGCGGGACACTGACCATAAACGGCGCCGGAGACATGGACCGACCGCAATACCAATTGCTGAAAGCCATCGCCTCGCCAGCCGATCTGCGACTGCTCGAACGCAGCCAGTTGCCGCGTCTCGCAGCTGAACTGCGCCAGTATCTTGTCGAGTCGGTCAGTCAGACCGGTGGCCACCTCTCTTCGAACCTCGGCACTGTTGAGCTGACCATCGCGCTGCATTACGTCTTCGACACGCCGCATGACCGGCTGGTGTGGGACGTCGGTCACCAGACCTACGGCCACAAGATACTCACCGGGCGTCGCGAAGGCATGAAGAATCTGCGCATGTGGAAAGGCCTGTCCGGTTTTCCGCAGCGTGAAGAATCCGAATACGACACTTTCGGTACCGCGCACTCGAGCACCTCGATCAGTGCGGCGCTGGGAATGGCGGTCGCCGCCAAGCTCAAAGGTGAGCCGCGTCGCGCCGTGGCAATTATCGGCGACGGTGCGATGACTGCCGGCATGGCCTTCGAGGCGATGAACAACGCCGGCGACATGGATATTGACCTGCTGGTGATTCTCAACGACAACGACATGTCGATTTCTCCGCCGGTCGGCGCGCTGAACAAATATCTCGCGAAGCTGATGTCTGGCCGCTTCTACGCCAAGGCCAAGGATCTCGGCACCAAGGTGCTGGGCGATCTCGCGCGGCGTGCCGAAGAACATGTGAAGGGCATGGTCACGCCGGGCACGATGTTCGAGGAGTTTGGCTTCAACTATATCGGGCCGATCGACGGCCATGATCTTGATGCGCTGCTGCCGACGCTGAACAACATCAAGCGTCTCAAAGGTCCGCAGTTCCTTCACGTGGTCACGCGCAAGGGGCAGGGCTACAAGTTGGCCGAGGTCGATCCGATTCTGTATCACGGCGTGTCGAAGTTCGATCACAAGGCCGGGATTGCCGGCGGCAAATCCGGCGGCAAACCGACTTATACGCAGGTCTTCGGCGACTGGCTGTGTGACATGGCCGAACGCGATCCGCGGCTGGTGGCAATCACGCCGGCAATGCGCGAAGGCTCCGGCATGGTCAAGTTCGCGCAGCAGTATCCCAAGCGCTACTTCGATGTCGGCATCGCCGAACAGCATGCGGTGACTTTTGCTGCGGGCATCGCCTGCGAAGGTTACAAGCCCGTGGTCGCGATCTATTCGACCTTCCTGCAGCGCGGTTACGACCAGCTGATCCACGACGTGCAGATCCAGAATCTGCCGGTGGTGTTCGCGCTGGATCGCGGCGGCCTTGTCGGTGCCGACGGCGCGACGCACAATGGCAGCTTCGACCTGAGTTATCTGCGCTGCCTGCCGAACATGACGGTGATGACGCCCGCCGATGAGAACGAATGCCGGCAGATGCTCTACACCGCCTTCCAGATGAATTCGCCGTCCGCGGTGCGGTATCCGCGCGGCAGCGGCCCGGGCGTGCCTGTGCAGAGGGACATGACTGCGCTGCCGGTCGGCCGCGGCGAAGTGCGGCGCAAGGGCAAGGGCGGCGTTGCGATCCTCGCTTTCGGTTCGATGCTGGCGCCGTCGCTGGCTGTCGCTGACGAATTCGATGCCACGGTCGCCAACATGCGCTTCGTCAAACCGCTGGATGTCGAACTGGTGCGCGAACTCGCCGCAAATCACACGCTGCTGGTGACCGTTGAAGAGAACGTGGTGATGGGCGGCGCTGGCAGCGCTGTGCTCGAAGCCCTGGAACAGCACGGCTGCACGGTGCCGGTGCTGCTGCTGGGATTGCCCGACTGCTTTATCGAGCAGGGCGATCCGGCCTTGCAACTCGCCAGCGTCGGTCTGGATTCCGAAGGCATTGCCTTGTCGATCCGCCGCCGTCTCGAAACCGAAGTGACGCGCAAAGCAGCGCAGAAGGGCTGATGATGCGCAAAGAGAACGTGATGGACGGCTACGCCAAGATCGACCAGTACAACCCGAAGAAGATCCGCAGCATCGCCAGGAAGTACACCAGCATTCTGGAAGACATCGGCGAAGACCCGAATCGCGAAGGTCTCGCTAGGACGCCGGAGCGTGTCGCCAAGGCGCTGCAGTTCCTGACCCACGGTTATGACCTGGATCCCGCGGAAATCCTGCGCTCGGCGATGTTCACCGAGGAATACCAGCAGATGGTGATCGTGCGCGACATTGAGTTGTATTCGCTGTGCGAACATCACATGCTGCCCTTCTTCGGCAAGGCGCATGTGGCCTACATTCCCAAGGGTCGCATCGTCGGATTGTCGAAACTGCCAAGAGTGGTCGATGCGTTTGCACGCCGGTTGCAGGTGCAGGAGCGCCTGACCGTGCAGATCCGCGACTGCATCCAGCAGACACTCGACCCTGCCGGTGTTGCGGTGGTGATCGAAGCGCAGCACATGTGCATGATCATGCGTGGCATTCAGAAACAGCACTCGGTGGCGACGACCTCGGCCTTTACCGGCGAGTTCAACAATGATGTGACGCGTTCGGAGTTCCTGAGGCTGATCGCCGAAAAATCATGAAAATAACAATAAAAACAAATACTTGTGAAATACCCCCGGCATGAGCGGCAAGGCCAACAACGGCGATTACATTGTCGAGCAGATCCTGCCGGCAGTGCGCCGCGGCGACATGCTGATCCTTGTCGACAGCGAAGACCGCGAGAACGAAGGCGATCTGTACGTGGCTGCCGAGCGCGCCTCCCCGGAAGCGATCAACTTCATGGCGACCGAAGGCCGCGGCCTGGTGTCGCTGGCGCTGACCGAAGACCGGCTGCGTACGCTGGGCCTGTCACTGATCACCGATGACCGCGGCAACCAGACCAAATTCGGCACCGCATTCGCGACGCCGATTGATGCCCGCGAAGGCGTCGGTTCCGGCATGTCGGCGCAGGACCGCTCGCGCACCATTGCTGTGGCGATTGCCGACAATGCTCAACCTGCTGATCTGATTCGCCCCGGCCGTCTGCAGACGCTGCGCGCTGTCGACGGCGGCGTGATTGCGCGCCGCGGCCATACCGAAGCGGCGGTTGACCTCGCGCGGCTAGCCGGACTCAAACCCGCAGGCGTGATCTGCGAAATCATGAATCCCGACGGCACGATGGCGCGCATGGCCGACCTCGAAGCCTTCGCCAAAAAGCACGGCATCCATATCCTGAAGATCAGCGACCTCGTCGCCTACCGCGAGAACGAGCGCGAAATCCGCCGTAAGGCCGAGACCGTACTGCCGACCAGCAAGGCCGGCACGTTCAAGATGATTGTTTATGCTGACAACCTCGAATCGGAACTGTTTGTCGCGTTGGTGAAGGGCGAGATCAAACCCGATGAACCGGTGCTGGTCCGCCTGCATTCGCAGTGCCTGACCGGCGACGTCTTCGGATCCGAACGCTGCGACTGCGGCGAACAGCTCGAAGCCGCGATGCACAAAATCGAAGAGGCCGGTCGCGGCGTGCTGGTCTATATGTTCGACGAGGGCCGCGGTATCGGACTGCTCAACAAGATCCGCGCCTATGCCCTGCAGGACCAGGGCCAGGACACCGTCGAGGCCAACCATGCGCTGGGTTTTGCCGCCGACATGCGCGATTACCGCGCCGGCGCGCAGATTCTTTCAGATCTTGGCGCGCACCAGGTGCGCCTGATGACCAATAATCCGGACAAGGTCGCCGCCTTGCAGGATTACGGCCTGACCGTCGTCGAACGCGTTGCCGTCGAAGTGCCGCCGCGCGATGCCAACCGCAAATATCTCGATACCAAGCGCAGCAAGTTCGGGCATTTGCTGGCGATGGTGGGTGGTTCGCCGGATGCCTCTAACAAGAAGTGATCTGTTGCCCGCCTTAGGCGGGCGCACTGAATCAGAACCGTTTCACTAGCGTCAACGCCTGCCCATCCCGCTTCATCTCCGTGCGGTTCAGGAAACTCATTCCCAGCAGGGCAGTTTTCAATCCGTCGCCTTCCAGTACCACCGCTTCGACGTTGTAGAGTGTGATGTCGCCGACCTTCACCGTGTCGAGGGTGATGCGGTAGGCGGTGGCTTTGCCGTTGGCGGTTTCGGTGAAACCGCGCTGGCCGTTGAGGTAGTTGATGCCGAGCCGGCGCGCGTCAGCGCTCGGTATGGCAATCACCGTGGCGCCGGTATCGACCAGCAGCTGGATCGTGCCGCCGTTGATCTGGCCCATGGCGACGTAGTGGCCGCGATCATCGGGGCTCAGCGTGACCGAACCAGCGCTGGTGCCGGCCGGTGCGCCGCCGCCGAAACGGCCGCTGCCGCCGGGAGTGAGGGTCTGGCGCTTGCCCTGGAATTCGATGACGGCGCTGCTGCTGTCGGCGCTGACCAGGCGGATGCCTTCCGGCGTGCTCTGGCCCACCGAGATGGTGCGCGGTGCACCACCGTTGATCACCAGTACGGCCTTGCCGGTGAACAGCGCCGCGACGCTGATGTCATTGGCATGCGCCGTGCTTGCGACAAACAGCAGTAACGCGAGCCACAAGGCCTTAAGATGAAGGGGCTGTTTTGCTGGTGAGTGCATGAAACCGATCGCCATATTCCGCCATAGCCCGACTGAAGGGCCGACCTATTTTGCCACGTACCTGGAACGCCGGAATTTGCCGTTCCGGGAGATTAAAATCGATGCCGGCGAAGTGGTGCCCGCAGACGCTTCGTCATTTGCCGGACTGTATTTCATGGGCGGGCCGATGAGCGTCAATGATGATCTGCCGTGGATTGCGCCGGTGTGCAGCCTGATTCGCGATGCGGTGGAGTGCGATGTGCCGGTGCTGAATGATCCCGAAGCGCGACGCTGGCTGGGAGACGACCTGCACGAGTTCCTGACCTTGCATTGGCATGGCGAGACCTTTGCGATACCCGAAGGCGCTGCGCGGCTGATGCAGAGCCCGTGGTGCGCGAATCAGGCCTATGCGCTGGGCAAACACTTCGGCATGCAATGCCATGTCGAGATGACGCCGGAGCTGATCCTCACCTGGTGCCGCGATTGGGCGAAGGAAGTGGAAGCGCACGCCGGGCGCGTGCCGTCGGTGCAGACGCCGGCGGAAATGGAAGCCGATATCGAGGACAAAGTGCGCGCGCTGAATGCGGTCGCCGACCGTATCTACGACCGCTGGATCAGCGGGTTCGCGTCCTGACCTTACTGCGGAATATCAGGTCAGCAGCGTCCACAGACTGCCAGTCAGCGCGCAGACGCCGATCACCGGCATGATGCCGATCTTGTAGCGCGACAGCGCAATGAACGCGGCGACGCCGATCAGCGCCGACAGTGCATCGAAGCGACCCTGCATGCCGTCCGGCCACAGCACGTGGTACGCAAAAAACACCGCCAGATTGAGAATCACGCCAACCACGGCCGCGGTGATGCCGGTCAGCGGCGCGGTGAATTTCAGGTCGCCGTGCGTGGTTTCGACCAGCGGGCCGCCGAGAAAAATGAATATGAAGCTCGGCAGGAAGGTGAAATACGTGACCACGGCGGCGGCCAGTGCGGCGGCCGTAAACAGGCTGTCCGGGCCGAGGAATTGCGTGGTCCAGCCGCCGACAAAGCCGACGAAGGCGACCACCATGATCAGCGGCCCGGGCGTGGTCTCGCCCAGTGCCAGGCCGTCGATCATTTGCAGCGGCGTGACCCAGTGATAATGTTCGACGGCGGCCTGGTAGACGTAGGGCAGCACCGCGTAGGCGCCGCCGAAAGTCAGTAGTGCGGCTTTGGTGAAGAACCAGCCCATTTGCGCCAGCGTGCTGGCCCAGCCGAACACGGCGATGATCAGCGCCATGCCCGAACCCCACAGCAGCAGTCCTGCGGCGAGCACCTTGAAAAAATGCGGCCAGTTGAAACGTGCGTGCTCGGGCGTCGGTGTTTCATCGTCAATCACTGCAGGGCCGTAACTCTTGTCGCCGGCGCCGTGTCCGCCGCCGGTGGCGAACAGCTTCGGTGAAACGCGTCCGCCGATCCAGCCGATGATGCCGGCGCCGATGACGATCAACGGGAAGGGCAGTTTCAGTGCGAACAGCGCGACAAAGGCCACCGCGGCGATGCTCCACAACACGGCGTTTTTCAGCGCGCGCGAGCCGATGCGGATCGCCGCGAACACGACAATCGCAGTGACCGCGGGCTTGATGCCGTAAAGAATGCCGGCAATCGCCGGAAGGTCGCCGAAAACGAGATAGATCCAGGTCAGCGCAATCAGGATGAACAGCGACGGCAATACAAACAGTCCGCCGGCGACAATGCCGCCCCAGGTGCGGTGCATCAGCCAGCCGATATAAGTGGCCAGTTGCTGCGCTTCCGGGCCCGGCAGCACCATGCAGTAGTTCAGCGCATGCAGGAAGCGGCGTTCGGAGATCCAGCGTTTCCGCTCGACCAGCTCCTGATGCATGATCGCGATCTGCCCGGCGGGGCCGCCGAAGCTGATGAAACCGAGCTTGAGCCAGAAGCGGAAGGCATCGGCGAACGGGATGGAGGCGGGGGCTTCAGCGGGTACGGCGGCGTTTTTTTCAGTCATGGTTTTGTTGTAGCCGGTCAGCGATCAAGGTCAGGGTTCCAGCTGTGGCGCTCATCCTGCCCTCCCTGCACCACAGATAGAGCGCATCGTACATCACCATGCCCTGTTGCAACTGTTCATGGTCATTGGCAATCAGGCGCGACAGGCCCAGCGAAAGACTGACCAGACCGGCAGACTGCGGGGTGATTTCCGGATGCGCGGTATCGGCGCCATCATGGGTGAAGGTGCCGTCGGCGACATCCTAGGCAATGGCATTCGCGGCCGCAGCTCGTGCTTTGACTTCAGCGGTCTGCACATAAAGAAACTCGGAGCCGGGATCAATGAAGCGTTTGATCAGCGAGGGGCAGGCAATACGATCGACCTTAGGGCGTTCGCGGGTAATCCAGCGCGTGGCGGTGTCCACCGGCTTGATCATCAGGGCATGGCCGGTTGCGCGCAGGCCTTCTGCAATGCCGTCTTTGACAAAAGTGGCCTTGAAGCCGCGGGCGCACAGTGCCTTGGTGACGTCTGACTGACCTCGTGACCATGCGCGCAATACACGGCAATGCTCGCCGCAGCCGGCAGTTCAGCTGCTAATTGGTCCACGCCAGCCGGATCGCGTCGCAATGCAACGCCAGCCATATCTTTTGCGGAGCGGAATACTGCTTCCCGGCGCAGCGCTTTCAACGCGGCGCCCGCTCAGTCGCGGAAGTTTTTGAACTGCAGCGGAAAATCGGTGATCGATTTGCGGATCAGCGCGATGGCATCCTGCAGCAGATCTTTCTTGGCACCGGAAACGCGCACCACATCGCCCTGGATGCTGCCCTGGACTTTCATCTTGCTGTCCTTGATCAGCTTGACGATTTTTTTCGCCAGTTCCTGTTCGATGCCTTCGCGTACCGTCACCGGCTGTTTCATCTTGTTGCCGCTGATGGTTTCGCCGTCGCCGATCTTCAGGCAACGGGTATCGACGCCGCGCTTGGCCAGTTTGGCGGTGAGCACGTCGCGTACCTGGCTCAGCTTGAAATCATCATCTGCGAAGACGGTGAGGGTTTTTTCCTTATCGTTCATTTCGACACGGGCGTCGGAGCCCTTGAAGTCGAAACGGGTGGAAACTTCCTTGTTGGTCTGGTCGACGGCATTGTGCACTTCGACCTGATTGACTTCGGAAACGATGTCAAAAGAGGGCATGGCTTCCTCGCTATTCTTGGATCAAGTGTGGATTATACGCCCCGAGTCCTGCGGGGCGTGCGGGGCTCAACGCGCGCGTTTGCGCGGTGCGGAGGCGCTGATTTTCTGCGAATCGACCGGCAACCCGGTCGCATCGTCGAATTCAGCTGCGGTTTCAACGGCACGGCGCGCCAGCGCTTCTGCCGTGATGCTGCGGTCATCATAAAGCGCGTGCAGCGCTCCCATCGCATAGTTACTGCCGCTGCCGAAGGCGTAATAGCGGGAAAACTCCTGCACCGTGCGGTGGGAGACGACACCGAAAATGCCGTGACGGTTGGCGATCAGTGCATCAAAACGCGTCGATTCCAGCGGTTCGTCATCATGGCTGGTGGCGATCAGCTGGTAGTCGGCTTTGAGCGCGACGTGCAGGGCCTGCCAGGTGCGGAAGATTTCCAGAGGTGTATCAAAACGCGCACGCACCTTAGGGCGCGAGAAATAGTCGCGCAGGATGGTCTTGAAGGTGGCGTTGCCGGTGAGCCCAAGCCACGTGTCGCCAACCTGCAGCAGCTTGCCGTGGTTGACGACGAAGCCGGCGGTTTCCTTGCCCGAGCCCCACTTGGTCATGGTGTCGGCGGCGATCGCGATGTCGCGACCCTTGCGCACCACGACGATGGTGGTCATGTGCTCTTAACCGAAATGACAGACGTAGTGCAGTGGTTCGGTTTGCTCGATCTGGAAACTGGATTTGCCGGGGACGTCGAAGCTTTCACCGGCTTTGACGGTTTTCCAGTCGGCAGCGCCGGCCAGCTTGTAGCGGCAGCTGCCTGCGACGATTTCCATGCGCTCGGGGGCATCGGTGTTGAAGGTCAGCGTCGAGGGCAGGATCACACCCACGGATTTGCGCACGCCGCCGGCGAGGATCACGGTGTGGCTGACGCATTTTCCGTCGAAATAGACGTTGGCTTTTTGGATGACGGATACATTGTCGAACTGGGACATGCGGAACTCCGGAAAAGGTTGTCGGCCTTGTTATTTAAAAGGCTTATTTGCGTTTCTTGTGCAGGTTGGCGGCAATGCGCATGCGCAGCGCATTGAGCTTGATGAAGCCGCCGGCGTCGGCCTGGTCGTAGGCGCCCTTGTCATCCTCGAAGGTGGAGATCGCGGGATCAAACAGCGAGTCGGTTTTCGAGGCGCGGCCGACGGTGGTGACGGTGCCCTTGTAGAGCTTGACCCTCACCGTGCCATTGACGCACTTCTGCGATTCGTCGATCAGCTGCTGCAGCAGCAGGCGTTCCGGGCTGAACCAGTAGCCGTTGTAGATCAGGCGCGCGTAGCGGGGCATCAGGTCATCCTTCAGCGCCAGCACTTCGCGGTCGAGGGTAATCGATTCCATCGCACGGTGGGCGCGCAGCATGATGGTGCCGCCGGGGGTTTCGTAGCAGCCGCGGGATTTCATGCCGACATAGCGGTTCTCAACCAGGTCGAGGCGGCCGATGCCGTGTTTGCCGCCGAGCTTGTTGAGTTGCGTCAGCACCTGCGCGGCAGACATTTTTTTGCCGTTGATGGCAACGATGTCGCCCCTGGCGTAGGTCAGTTCGACGTACTCTGGTTTATTCGGCGCCTTCTCCGGCGACACGGTGATGCGCCACATCGAATCTTCCGGCTCGAAGGACGGATCTTCGAGGATGCCGCCTTCGTAGGAGATGTGCAGCAGGTTGGCGTCCATCGAGTACGGCGCGCCGCCTTTGCGTTTTTTGTAGTCGACAGGGATGCCGTTTTTGTCGGCGTAGGCGAGCAGCTTCTCGCGCGACAGCAGGTCCCATTCGCGCCACGGCGCGATGATCTTGACGTCGGGCATCAGTGCATAGGCGCCAAGCTCGAAGCGCACCTGGTCGTTACCTTTGCCGGTGGCGCCGTGCGACACCGCGTCGGCACCGGTCTTGCGGGCGATCTCGACCATGCGCTTGGCGATCAGCGGACGCGCAATCGAGGTGCCGAGCAGGTACTCGCCTTCGTACACCGCGTTGGCGCGGAACATCGGGAACACGAAGTCGCGTACGAATTCTTCACGCAGGTCTTCGATGAAGATCTGCTTGACGCCCATCAGCTTCGCTTTTTTGCGTGCCGGCGAGACTTCTTCGCCCTGACCGATGTCAGCGGTGAAGGTGATCACTTCACAGCCATAGACGTCCTGCAGCCATTTGAGAATGACGGAAGTATCGAGGCCGCCGGAGTAGGCAAGAACTACCTTATTGATTTTTTTGGACTTTTTCATGATTTTCAGGGTTGCGGAAATTAAGTGTTTTCGACTTTGTCGAGCAGCAGGTATTCCATCAGCGCTTTTTGCGCGTGGAGGCGATTCTCCGCTTCGTCCCACACCACGCTGTGCGGGCCGTCGATGACTTCAGCGGTGACTTCCTCGCCGCGGTGCGCGGGCAGGCAGTGCATGAACAGAGAATTCTTGCCGGCAGCGCGCATCATGTCGGCATCGACGCACCAGTCTTCGAAGTCGCGTTTGCGTTCTTCGTTCTCGGCTTCAAAACCCATGCTGGTCCACACGTCGGTGGTCACCAGATCGGCGCCTTTGACGGCGTCCATCGGGTCCTTGAACTCTTCGTAATGGTCGGTGCCGTAGAGGCCAGCGCGCTCGGGCTCGACTTCATAACCCGGCGGCGTCGAGACGTGCACGTTGAAGCCGAGCACTTCAGCGGCCTGTAGCCAGGTGTTGCAGACGTTGTTGGAATCACCGATCCACGCCACGGTCTTGCCGCGGATCGAACCGCGATGCTCGATGAAGGTGAAGATGTCGGCGAGGATCTGGCAGGGGTGATATTCGTTGGTCAGGCCGTTGATCACCGGCACCCGCGAGTGGTCTGCGAAGCGTTCGATGATCTCCTGCTCGAATGTACGGATCATCACGATGTCGACCATGCGCGTGATCACGCGGGCGACGTCCTCGATAGGCTCCCCGCGGCTCAGTTGTGTCTGGCTCGAGGTGAGATTGATCACCGTGCCGCCCATCTGCAGCATGCCGGCTTCGAAAGAGACGCGCGTCCGCGTTGAATTCTTTTCGAAAATCATCGCCAGTGTGCGGTCGTGCAGCGGCAGGTAGGGTTCGTAGCGCTTGAAGCGCTCCTTGATCCAGCGCGCGCGTGCGAACAGGTGATCGTATTCATCGGCGGTGAAATCGTTGAACTGTAAATAGTGGCGCAGTTGCATGGTGTCTCTCGGCGCGACGGGCCCGCCGTGGCTTCAGGCGGTCGCCGGGGCAGTATTCATCAGGAATGAACGGATCATCGGCGCCAGTTCGTTGGTCAACTGGTCGGCTTCGGACGCCGACATCACCAGCGGGGGTACCAGACGCACGACGTTGTCGGCGGTGACGTTGATCAGCAGACCGGCTTCAAGCGCGGTTTTCACCAGATCGCCACAGGGGCGGTCGAGTTCGATGCCGATCATCATGCCTTTGCCACGGATTTCCCGTAAACCCGGCGTCTCGGCCAGTGCACGTTGCAGATTGGCGCGGATGCGGGAGCCGATCTCGTCTGCGTTTTTGCAGAGGCCTTCAGATTCGATGATGTCGAGAGTGGCGAGCGCCGCCGTGCAGGCCAGAGGGTTGCCGCCGAAGGTGGAGCCGTGGCTGCCCGGCTGGAACAGCGTGGCAGCTTCGCCACGGGCCACAGAGGCACCGATCGGCACACCGCCGCCGAGCCCCTTGGCGAGCGACATCACATCGGGAATCACGCCGTAATGCTGGAAGGCGAACATCTTCCCGGTACGCGCCATGCCGGTTTGTACTTCATCGAGCATCAGCAGCCAGCCATGGGCGTCGCAGATTTCACGAAGGCCCTTCAGGTATCCGTCGCCGCAAACGCTGACGCCACCTTCGCCCTGCACCAGTTCCGCCAGTATGGCAACGACGTTGCGGTTGGAATCGGCGACACGGCGCACGGCCTCAAGATCATTGAAAGGCACACGGACGAATCCGGTCATCAGCGGCTCGAAGCCCGCCTGAACCTTGCGGCTGCCGGTGGCCGACAGCGTTGCCATGGTGCGGCCGTGGAAAGATTTTTCGAGCACCACCACTGCGGGATTCTCGACGCCTTTCTTATGGCCGTAGTAGCGCGCGAGCTTGATCGCTGCTTCGTTGGCTTCCGCGCCGGAATTGCAGAAAAAAACCTTGTCCATGCCGGAGGCCGCAACAATACGGTCGGCGAGTTTTTCCTGCGCCGCAATCTGGTAGATGTTGGAGGTGTGGATCAGCTTGCCGATCTGTTCGCGCAGCGCTGCTACCAGTTTCGGGTGGCTGTGGCCGACCGCGTTGACGGCCACGCCCGCGAGTGCGTCCAGGTAGCGTTTGCCCTGCGTGTCCCACAGCCAGACACCCTCACCGCGCTCAAAGGCGACGGGCAGGCGGCCGTAGGTGTTCATGACGTGTGACATGGTCCGTCGACCTCCACAAAAAAACACGGCGGCCTGTTGCCGCCGGAATAGCTATTTTCGTTCAACCACGATTTGCTTTGCAAGCTTAATTTCCCTCTGTTCCGAGAGAGAAAACCGGTCCTGCCTGCTAGACTTTGCGGCATTAAAAAATACAGGGGTCGGCAGCATGTTTGAGGTCCAGCCGGAAATCGTCATCCAGGACATTACCGTAAGCGGAGAAACCTTTCGCCCGAACGACTGGGCCGAACGTCTCAGCGGCATGCTGTCTGTACTCAGCGATGACGGCTATCTGGCCTGTTCACCGTTCCTGAAGCCAATCATGACCCGCGGCGTTCGCTACGTGGCTATCGACCGGGAACTGTAGCGACGCGACCCTGCGGCCTATGCGTTCCTGCTGCAGTTTGTCCGCTGCATTTGACCAAAAACATCAGCTGAAGATGCGTCCGGTCCGGAAGGCCGGAAGGCCGGACGGCCTGTGGATGCTGCCGAAGGCGGTTCGCCGGATGCTGCTGCAAAACCCGCCTGAACCTGCCGCGCATTCGCGACAGGAAAGACAAAAACTTAGGCCATCGCCTTGACGGCGGCGGACAGGCGGCTCTTGTGACGGGCAGCCGTGTTCTTATGCATGATTTTCTTGTCGGCGATCGAGTCGATCGTGCTGACAGACTTCTGGAATACGACGCGGGCGGCAGCCTTGTCGCCGGCGGCGATCGCCTTGCGGACTTCCTTGATCGCCGTGCGCAGTTCAGAGCGCTGGGCACCGTTGAGGGCGCGACGCTTGACGGCTTGGCGTGCTGCTTTTTTGGCTGAAGCGATATTGGCCATGTAAACTCCGGATTTCGTTCGGAAAAAGGGCGTAATCATAATGAAAATACGCTCCGACCGCAAGTTGTGCCTTAGTCACCCATTAACCCGCCGCTTTCCGAAAAAATGAATTTACTCAAAGCCTTAGCTACGGTCAGCAGCATGACGCTGGTCTCCCGCGTGCTGGGTTTTGTCCGCGATGCGGCAATTGCGCGGGTTTTCGGTGCCGGTTTGGCCACCGACGCCTTTTTTGTCGCCTTCAAAATTCCCAACCTGTTGCGCCGGCTTTTTGCCGAAGGCGCGTTTTCCCAGGCCTTCGTGCCCATCCTTGCGGAATACAAAAACCGGCGCGGCGAGGCCGCTACCCGTACTCTGGTCGGTCACGTTTCCGGCGTTCTCGGCATTTCGCTGTTGCTGGTTACCGCCGCCGGTGTGCTGGCCGCGCCGCTGATCATTTCGATCAGTGCGCCGGGTTTTGCAGCGACGCCGGAAAAATTCCAGCTGACCGTTGATCTGCTGCGCATCACTTTTCCGTACATCATATTCATTGCACTCACCGCGCTAGCCGGCGGCATTCTCAATACCTGGAGCAGCTTTGCCGTGCCGGCGTTCACGCCGGTGCTGCTCAATCTGTCCTTCATCGGCTTCGCACTGATTGCAGCGCCGTGGTTCAACCCGCCGGTGATGGCGCTGGCCTGGGCGGTGTTTGTCGGCGGCGTGCTGCAACTGGCCTTCCAGTTACCTTTCCTTGCTCGCATCGGCATGCTGCCGCGGCCGCGGCCGGATCTCGCTGACGAGGGTGTGCGGCGCGTGCTGCGCCAGATGGCGCCCGCCGTGTTCGGCGTGTCGGTCGGTCAACTGAGCCTGCTGATCAACAACATCTTCGCGTCCTTTCTGATTACCGGCAGCGTGACCTGGCTGTACTTCGCCGACCGGCTGATGGAGTTTCCGATGGGTCTGCTTGGCGTTGCGCTGGGCACCATCCTGCTGCCGAGCCTGTCGAAGCGTCACGCTGAAGGTTCCAAAAAAGAATATTCGCAACTGCTCGACTGGGGTCTGCGTCTGACGCTGATGCTGGCGGTGCCCTGCGCGGTGGCGCTGGCGGTTCTGGCAGTGCCCTTGGTGACGACGCTGTTCCACTACGGCGCATTCACTGCAACTGATGTCATCAATACGCGGCATGCGGTTGTCGCTTACTCGGTCGGGCTGGTGGGGCTGATTGCGGTGAAGGTGCTGGCGCCGGGTTTTTACGCGAGGCAGGACATCCGCACGCCGGTGAGGATTGCGGTAGTGACGCTGGTGTTCACACAATTGCTCAATCTGGTGTTTGTCTGGCATTTGCGTCATGCCGGCCTGGCACTGGCGATCAGCATTGGCGCCTGTCTCAATGCGGGACTGCTATTGCGCGGTCTGCGCAGTCGCCAGATTTATCAGCCGATGCCCGGGTGGGGCGCATTTCTGCTGAAGCTGGCGCTGGCGGTTTATGCGATGGGAGCGCTGCTGTGGGTGTTGTCCGGCGATGCGGCAAGCTGGCTTATTGCCGGGGCTCTGGAGCGTGTTGCCCGGTTGACGCTGCTGGTGTTTGCCGGGGCGGGGTGTTATTTCGGCACACTTTGGCTTTGCGGCTTCAGGCTCCGCGACTTCAACCGCCGCGGCAGCGAATAGGCATCTTCGCCGTCAGCGCTGCATGATGCGGCGCGACACATAGGACAACAGATCCACCAGTGAGACGAGCAGGATCATCGCAATCAGGATCGCGCTGGTTTCGTTCATGTGAAACAGTCCCATGTGAAAGGCCAGCATCTGGCCGAGTCCGCCAGCGCCGACCACACCGAGTACCGCTGCTGCACGGATGTTGTTTTCCCAGCGGTATAGCGTGTACGACAGCAGTTGCGGCAGCACCTGGACGAAGGTGGCATAGACAAACACCCGTGTCGGCGGCACGCCGCGAACGCGTAAGGCGAAGGCCGGGCCTTGCGGCGCATTTTCGATGGCTTCCGCGAACAGACGCCCAAGAACGCCCGTCGTGTGCAGTGCCAGCGCGAGCGTGCCGGCGAAGGGGCCGAGGCCGGCCGAAATGATCAGCAGCGCCGCCCACACCAGTTCCGGGATCGCGCGCAGTCCATTGAGAATCAGTCTTGTCGGTGTACGCCAGTAGGCGGGGTCTCCGGCATGGGTTCTGCTGGCCGGCAATGCGAGTGCAAGGCCGGCAGTTGCGGCGAGCAGCGTGCCCAGTGCAGACATGGCAATGGTTTCCAGGCCGGCTCCAGCCAACTTCAGCAGGAAGGCCGGATCTGTTGATGGCGTCAGCAGTTCGGCGAGGAAACGGCCCATTTTGCGAAGCGCGTCGGCGGACAGGAATTTCGTCCATTGCAGATCCAGTGACCAGAAGCTTGCGATGGTCAGAGCGGCCAGTCCGAGCATGAACCAGCAGGCGGCGCAGCGCGCATCAAACAGTTTCGGCGGCAGGCGGTAAGCCTCGTTTGCCGCATCTGCTGCGGTCTTCGGCGGGAGTGTGTTCACGCCGCGGCCTCCATGCCGTCAGTCGAATAGTTCGTGCTGCGCTGTCGGCCGCCGCTGGCAATCGCCTTGCAGCCGATCCATGCTTGCGCGGGGCGCGTCGAAGGGAGGAAGAGGGGGCCCTCTGGGGATCTGACCCCGTAGACGCGCAAGGGATCGAGATCTCGCGCCCTTGATCGGCTGTACGGTCGCATCCCCGCTTGCGGGCCCCCTGCTCCGCGTTCCGCCGATCCCCTCGTCAGATAGCTCATGCCAGCATCTTCCTTAACCACGCACTGGCCTGGTCGGCGACCGCCACGAGCAGCATGAAAGCGATGAGCATGGTCGCGACTTCCGACCCCTGGAACATTTTCATCGAATTGTCCATCTGCTGCCCGAGTCCGCCGGCGCCGACAAATCCGAGTACGGCCGAGGAGCGGATTGCGCATTCCCAGCGGTAAACCGTGTAACTGGTCAGTTCAGGCGCGCTTTGCGGAAGCAGGCCGTAGAAAAAAGCCTGCAGGCGTCCGGCGCCATTGCGCAGCAGCGCATGGGTTGCATGCGTTTCATCGCTTTCGAGGATTTCGCCGTAAACCTTGCCGAGCATGCCACCATAGGTCAGCGCAATGGCGAGCACGCCCGCAGTCGGTCCCAGGCCGACCACGCGAACGAACACCAGCGCCCACACCAGCTCGGGCACGCTGCGCAGCACGATCAACAGCCAGCGGGTGGCCTGGCGCAGGACAAAGGGCAACGCGTGCATGCGTCCCGGCAGCGCCGAAATCGAAATCGCGCTGGTGGAAATGAAGGCCAGCGGAACGGCGATGATCAGGGCCAGTGCCATGCCGGCTGTGGCGATGGCGACCGTGCGCCAGGCTTCACGCATCACCAATAGCAGGAACTCCGTTTCAATTTTTGGCGGGAAAAAATCGCTAATGAAACGTTTCGTCGACTTGATTGTTTCAGGCTCGAACAGCGTCCAAGGCTTGAATTCGGTAATGACCAGCGCCGGTGCCAGCAGCACGGCGGCGGCAAGTAGCCAGAACAAGCGCGAGACCCAGGCGGGATCGCGCAGTTGCGGTGAAACGACGGTGGCGGAGACCGGAGTGTTCAAGGTCGTGGAGCGGCTATCGGCAGTACAGCGGCGCGATGTGCGGATTTTCCGCGGTGTTCTCTTCGCCGTTTGCCGTTGCGCCGAGCAGTTCTTCCTCATGCTGGGCGTAAAGCGCGGCCAGCCGTTCATGCGTGACTTCAGTGGATGGCAGATCAAACTGCAACGCGCCGTCACGCAGGCCGATGATCCGCTGAAAGCGTTTTGCAACATCGACCTGATGCAGGGAGGTGATCAGTGTTGCGCCATGCTCGCGTGCCGACCGGGTCAGGGTGTCGATGGCCTGCGCCGCCCGCGAAGGATCGAGTGATGACAGCGGTTCATCAACAAGCCAGAGCGAGGCGCTGGAAACCAGTGCGCGCGCCAAACCGACGCGCTGGCGTTCGCCGCCCGACAGTCGGTCGACGCGTTCCCACAGTTTGCCGGCGAGGCCGAATTTTTCGAGTGCGGCCTGTGCTTCCGGAATATGGCTAGGGTAGAACAGTGAAGCCATGCTAGCGAGCAGCGATTGCCGCGGCAACCGTCCTGCAAGCACCGCCGTGATGACACGTTGCCGTGGCGGTAAAGGCGGGGCCTGCGGCGCCAGGAACAGCTGGCCGCGAAGCGTCTGCAATTGCGATACCGGCAGTTTCCACGGATCGATGTCGTCGAGCAGGAGCCGGCCTGTCGCCGGTTTCAGTGCGCAAGCCAGTGCGTGCAGCAATGTTGTCTTGCCTGCACCGGAGGGGCCGATGATGGCCAGCTGTTCGCCGGGGGTAATAGTGAGTGTCAGCGGTTTGAGCGCCGGCAGGCTGCCGCTTGCTGCGGCCGGGTGGCGCGCCGCAAGCCCTTCAATGGCAATACGCATGGATTACTTGATCAGGCCTGCGCTGCGGCCTGCGGCCTCGAGATTCTTGTAGTTCTCGGGTTTGGTCGCGATGTACTTGGTTGCGCGGTTCAGGGTCAGGATTTCCTTGCCCTCGGGCGTAGCCATCGATAGATCCAGCAGCGCCTTGGTGATGCGCTCACGCATTGCGGCGGGCATATCGGCATGCACCGACCAGTTGTAGTTGAAGTATGGCGGCGTCGTGAAGAACACGTTCACTTTTGTCGTGTCGACTTTTTTCTCTTCGACAAACTTACGCCATACCGTGATATCGAGGGCTGCGGCATCAACACGGCCGCCGACAACTGAGGCGATGGTGGCGTCGTGAGCGCCCGAATAGGCGACGCGCTTGAAATCCTTGTCCGGATCGATCTTGGCCTGCAGCAGGAAGCTGCGCGGCATCAGATGGCCCGAGGTGCTCGACTGCGAGCCGAAGCTGACCTGCTTGCCTTTGAGGTCGGCGAGGGTCTTGATGCCGGAATCGGTCTGGGTGATGAATACGGAGCGGAACTGGGTGTCTTCCTCGCGCTGTGCGATCGGAATAATCTTGCCGCCGGAACGGAGCTGCGCCTGTACATGGGTGAAGCCGCCGAACCAGACCAGGTCAACCTGCTTGTTGACCAGAGCCTCGACTGCGGCGGGATAGTCGTTGACGGGCGTGAACTCCACTTTCATGCCGACGGTACGCTCGAGGTAGCGGGTCAGCGGTCCGAACTTGCGGATCTGCTCGGTGGCGGCTTCCTCGGGAATCGTGGTGACCTTGAGGGTCTGCTGGGCAAGTGCCGGTATCGCCGTCAGTGCGGCGAACCCCAGAACGGCGAGGGCGTTGCGGAGCAGCTTGGTTAATACGGACTGCGAGTGTGAAATCGGGCGGTACATGGTGTTTCCTTTGGATTGGAGTTTGTCGTAATCGGGGTCGGAAGTGCCGGCCTGGCTCGCGTGGAGCTGGGCGGCATATCCAAGCACGACGCGGCGCGTGCGTGACGGGCTCAGATCGATCATGCTTGATTCCTCCGAAGGGTTTTAAGGTTGCATCCCGGCAACGGCCGGTGGTGCGGCATCACAAACTAGCGTAGCAGCACAGCAATTGCAAAGATGTACGCGCTCTGCTGCGGGCGAGGCCGCTGGAACCGGCTCAGACTACAACCAGTATATTACTCGGGAGGGTTTCGCAACCATGCGGTTTAATCAATTTTTGCGCCTGAAGCCTTGACGACTTTTTCCCACTTTTCGTTTTCCGCTTTCAGGAAAGCCGCAAATGCTGCGGGTGTGCTGCCGACGCCGTCGGCGCCGAGCGTCGCGAACCGCTCGCGTACTTCATTGGAGGCGAGCGCCTTGAGCACTTCGGTCTGCACGCGGCCCAGGCGTTCCGTCGGCACCTTGGTCGGCGCAAACAGTCCGAACCACAGGTCGGCGTCATAACCGGCGATGCCGGCTTCGACAATGGTCGGCACCTCGGGCAATACATTGATGCGTTTTTTGCCGGAAACGCCCAGTGGGCGCACTCGACCCTGTTTGATAAAGGGCAAGGCCACCACGGGGACGTCGAACAGGATCTGGATCGACCCGCTGAACATTTCCGGATAGACCAGTGCGGTGCCTTTGTAAGGCACGTGGACGATGTTGATGCCGGCGAGCAGTTTCAGCAGTTCACCGGAGAGGTGGAACTGCGTGCCGGTGCCTGATGATCCGAAGTTCAGCTTGCCCGGCTGCGCCTTCGCCAGCGCGACGAGGTCCTTGATCGATTGCGCGGGAACCTGCGACGCCACCATCAGCACATTCGGCGAGGTGGCGATCTGGGTAATCGGCGAAAAATCGGTCAGTGAGTTGTAAGGCGGTTTGGCATACAGGTGCGGGCCGATGGCGTGTGTACTGGTGGTGCCCATCAGCAGCGTGTAGCCGTCTGCCGTCGCGGTGACGGCAATGCGCGAGCCCAGCGTGCCCCCGGCCCCCGGCCGGTTGTCCACGACAACCTGCTGGCCGAACAGCTCACTGCTTTTTTGCGCGACAACGCGAGCAAGGATGTCGGTGGCGCCGCCGACCGGGAAGGGGATGATCATGCGTACGGCGCGGTTCGGGAAACTGTCGGCCGCCTGTGCGAACTGAAAAGCACAGACGGACAGGGCTGCGGCCCAGAGGGCGTTGGGGACGAATCGGTTCATGGCCAGGCTCCGGAGAATGTTGTTCGCGTCATGCGGTCAATCTACTACCGCCATCCGCGTATCTCAAGCGGTAATGATGCCTGCGCGGCTTCTAGAGTGCAGCGACCGCTGTATTGCCCCCGCTCAGTGCGGCATTGACCGCGCCGCGGCCCAAAGTTGGTGCAAACAGCTCGATGAACTCATAGACATAGCCGCGCAGCCAGGCGTTGCGACGGAGCGCGATGCGCGTCGTGCTCGGTTCGAACAGATGGTCGGCGTTGATCAGGCGCACGCCGTGGTCACGCGCCGGATCGAAGGCCATCTTGGCGAGAATGCCGATGCCCATGCCTTGCTCGACGTAAGCCTTGATCACGTCGGCGGCGACGGCGGTGAGCACGACATTGGGTTTGATGTTGGCGGAATCAAAGGCGCGTTTGATCGGCGAGTTCGCAGTGAAGGCGAAGTCGTAGGTGATC
>Ga0222713_10000190_pt1 | contig 66748 bp, 64 predicted proteins | sample C33_649DmetaG_FD_165061 | JGI IMG/M metagenome (GOLD analysis project Ga0222713, IMG submission 165061) | Estuarine water microbial communities from San Francisco Bay, California, United States - C33_649D | ecosystem: Environmental > Aquatic > Marine > Unclassified | place: USA: California...
GTCACATTACTAATACGCAAGATGCGGTTGGCGGCATCCCACGACACGACCGTTCCCGTCGCGGTCGCGTCCGCCAACGTCCCGCCTTGAAAGACGTGCTCTCCGACATCATACGTGCCCGAGCCGTCGGTTGCGGACAACTCCAAATCCATCTGGTATTCGTATTGCTGTGCATAGGCATCAACGTCAGGGTCACCCGTTTCCAATACTTCGTGACTATACGTCCATGCTTCGCACGACACATCATAGAACGTCAGTTTCCCTAATGGATAAAATTGACCCTGCGCCTGCTCGTGCTGTATAAACTTGATTTCCATAATCACACTCAACGGGGCAGGAAAATAAATTAAATCCCCTTCCATTGGGCGTGCAGGCGCCACGGGTAAGTCCGCCGCGACGGGCACCGAAAAGTATTCTGCGGTGACCGCGGCCGTAAATGGTGCGCTGACCGTCAACTTGGTGTTACTGACAATACTGACAATGGTGCGCGTTTGCCCACTACTGGTGGTGGTGATTTGATCGCCGGCGCGCAGCTCCTTTTTGAACTTGGTGTTGTTTCCCGTGACTTCGGTTTCGTTGACCGCCGCGGTAATTTGTCCCGTGGTGCGACGCGCCGCCGGAATAATCTCCTCGAACCGTTCGCGTGAAATCATCAGGGTCATCTTATCATCGACGCGCAATCCAAACTTACTCAAAAAGTCACCTTGACCATCCCATCCTTGCACGTTTTTTAAATACACTTCAATCGGATACGTCTGCGTGAACTTACTAAGAATGTCCTCATTGTAGAGAGTATCTTCTCGCCGCATCGAGCGGGGCATATAAATGACATCCAAGCCATGAAACTTGATGGCTTCCGTCATCAGATTTTGAAGGAGCGTCTGTTCGTTTGTATCATTCCACCAGCGAACGTAGGAGTTTGTCGGCATAGACAGTCTCCTACATCACAAGAAATTCTGGCGGTAGCTCAAACTTGGCCTGAATTGTTTCTTCGAGTTGTTGCACTTCGCGGTTCCCTTCGTCGTAAATGGCACGACCATTGAGCGTGACCCCGCCAGGCATCTGCACCCCTTCATACTTCACAAGATTTTGTCCCCATTGTTTCTTGACCAAGGCCGTCGCATAGTCACGCAGGAATCGATCGGACCAGATTTTTGTGTAGTCGTTGGGATTGAGAATGCGCTGGGCTTCGACGACCACAAAATCGCCGGCCTTGACGCGTTGCTGCCAGTCAATATCCAAATACAATTTATTGACGTAGCGATTGAACCGTAACTGCGTGTCACCAATAAACAAGTCATTGAGCATTTCCATGTGAGAGCGGGTCAAGAAATATGAAATCACACTACTGCTGGACAGCCAACTCAAGTCATTCATCAAGAACTGATAGTTCCATGAAAACAATCCCGTGCCGCGGTCCACTGCGAACCCATCGAGGGCAAGCACGCGATAGATGTTCAATACAAGGTCGGAGATAGGAATATATTGATTATCCCAATCACCCGTGTTTACCGCACTGACTATTCCCGAGGCATTGGATGTTTGACCCACCAATGTCTCTCCCACGCGAAACACTTGGTTTTGATTGACCCGTGCATACGTAAACATTACAGAGGTATTTGACGACTGCACGAACACCTTGGCGGCGGTGTTGCTCGTCTGACCAATTACCAGTTCGTTATTGCTAAACGTGCCGGTGGTATTGGTCGTAAAGACCACATTCGAATAGGAGATTTGATGCTTGAGGTAGACCTTCTCGGACGCCCCAAAGTGATAATCTTGAAAAAAGGCGAGCGCATCATCGATACGCTCTTCCAATTGGTCATCCGCCACGTTGACTGTAATAACGGGCTCTCCTAACCGACGCTTGATGTAGGTTTTGAGCTGTGTGCGCGTAGTCGGTAATGCCATATACGGTATTTAGTGTTTTGCCACCCGACGCAGCGTGGACCTCGGCGGTAAAAGGGTCTACTGCTCCGATGGGTCTACTTCAACAAACGGGACGATGGGTTTGAACGATACCGACGCGTCGTCCTGTTGTGCCGCGAGTTCCTCCATCGCAGCGGTGCCATGCACATATGCACTATTCGCTTTGAGTTTTTCTTTGGTTTCTTCGAGCCGCCGTAGTCGCTCTTCCCTGTATTGTAATGCGTTGGCATACAGCTCGTCAAACTTGTCCTGATGCACATCTTTGAGCATGGCGACCGACCGATCCACCACACTCTGTCCCCATTCCAAATACCCGTCAAAGAAGTCTACTCCAGCCGGAGTCAACTTGGCATGCTGACGAATTTCCGCCAACCCATCTTCAATTTTGGGTAAATTACCCATTAAATAAAATGAGGAGGCTTGTTGTGGAGTAATTTTCGCCTCGGGGTTTTTCGTATCGAACCCCGGCAAATTCAATGCGCACTGCAAGTCGGCCTCACAAAACATAATCCACGAATACACGGCTTGCACCACAGCGGACATTGGTCGTTTGATATCCCATCGAATGGGCGAATCATACAGTTCGTCTGGGCCATTCAGTAACAACTGGTTGTCGTGTGAATCGATTTCAATACCAATTGACTCCAGTCGTGCATGACCCACTTCATGATAGATGCCTTCCGAGCATCCTTGCCAATCATTCGCGGACACATAGACGGCATTCAGCACTAGCCCATGTGTATTACTATGTTCCCGTAGACAACTCTTTATTTCGTAGTGACCCGACGCACAGCCACGTCCTTGACGATCCATAAACTTGGCCCACTTCGCCCAGTATTCGTCCAAGAAATGTTGCAGCATATACCCACCTTCGGGCCAGGCCATCAAAAATCTATTGATGCCGGCCACAACCTCGGGGGTCATATATTCCATGCCATCTTTCATTGGATTTGACGGAGAGGCCACTTGATCGGGAGTGTATTGTTTATCTTGACACACGGCAACCGCCCCATCGCACAGGGTCAGCTCGGTTGTAGGTGTGAGTTTTTTCCACCCATACTTTTCACGTAAAATTTCTCCAATTACGTGTGAATCATATCCATCAGCTTGGGGTTTGGCAACCCGTTTCCATTCAATTTGCATCATCCACCTCAATTATATTTATATGGCGATATTACACAACTTCAGGTTTATCGATATGTGTTACGTCACTGTGCAGGTCCGTGTGAGCCGTGTCCGTGTGTAAGTCGGTATGGGCCGTGTCGGTATGAAGATCGGTATGCGCCGTGTCGGTATGAAGATCGGTATGTGCCGTATCTGTGTGTAAGTCAGTATGCGGTACATCGCTGTGCGTATTGACGAACGACACGTCGCTATGACTATTCACAAAGGACACGTCGGTGTGAGACACAACTTGCGCCACGTTTGTATGCGAACTACTGAACGGAGCATCGTAATGCGCATTACTGTGCGAACTACTGAACGGAGCATCGTAATGCGCATTACTGTGCGAACTACTGAACGGCGCATCATAGTGCAAGTTGCTATGCGAACTGCTGAACGGGGCGTCATAATGCGCACTACTGAACGGCGCATCATAGTGCAGGTTACTATGTGAGTTAACGAACGGAATGTCCTCGTGGGGGTAATCCGTATACGCATTACCAAACGGTGTATCAGTATACGCATTACCAAACGGTGGACTGTTTGTATAACAGGTGCCGTCAGTGTGGTCGGCATACTCTTGCCACGACGACGGAAAATTAACTAGCGTATCGGTATAACAGCCATCGTTATGGGGATACTCATACGCCGGACCTTCATCGTCATGAAAAACTTCATACGTTGCCGGATGATCGCTATAATCACCATACGCCACGTCATTGTGACTGTTTACGAACGCCACATCGTAGTGTGAGTCAATAAAGTAACTATCACTAAACGCCACATCGTAATGTGCATTGCTATGCGAACTACTAAACGGGGCGTCATAATGCGAACTACTGAACGGCGCATCATAGTGCAGGTTACTGTGCGAACTGCTGAACGGCGCATCATAGTGCAGGTTACTGTGCGAACTGCTGAACGGCGCATCATAGTGCAAGTTGCTATGCGAACTACTAAACGGGGCATCGTAATGGGCATCACTATGTGCAATGTCGGTATGGGCATCACTATGCGCGGTATCGGTGTGGGCATCAGTGTGGGCCGTGTCGGTATGCGCATCCGAATGCGATACGTCGCTATGGCTATTCACAAAGGACACGTCATTATGGCTGTTGACGAACGACACGTCATTGTGGGTGTTGACAAAGGACACGTCATTATGGCTGTTGACGAACGATACGTCATTGTGGGTATTCACAAATGCCGTATCATTGTGCGCCCAATGTTCGTGCTGTGCAGCTCCAATAAAATGCAACTGCCCATTAGCACTCGACGGCGCATAGGACGTTTCGATCCACATCGACCCCGCCAATGCACCCGCGCCGGCACGGTCGGCGACATACGGGCCATCCACATATCGCTGAACCCCCGAGGCATCAATATAGTGAATGGTGTTTGCCGACATCCACATCGATCCGATTGCGGCACCTGCGGGAGATGCAACAGACGTGCCTAAAAATCGAAACTGCGTGTTACTGGCATTCATCCAATGTAGGTAAGATCCGCTAACCCACATCGAACCATTTGCTTCATTCGCCATATGTTTGTGTCCCGTTTAATGAACTATGTCGCCCACAAGTTAGTGCCAACCGGCAGCACAAAACGGCCGTTCGTCGTATTTAGAGTCATTTTTGCATTGACCGTCGCGACACCCGAGCACAATAATGTGCTGCTGAGTGTGGTCGCTCCCGTGAACGTTTTCGCACCGGCAAAACTCTGTGTGGTCGTATCCACCACACCATTGGCACTCGCACTCGCCGACGACAACCGCGCCAACGGCACAGTTCCTGTACTCAGCGCCGAGGCATTGATACCCGTGGTCGAAATTGTGGTGAGAAGTGTTCCATAGTTTGTTCCGTCGCTCGTCACTTCCCAGTTATCGCCCATTTCATTCCAACGGAGGTAGGTGTTCGCCGACGATCCGCGATTGATTTCAATACCCGCATTTTCTGAAGGTGCGGTAATTGCAGGCAAATCCGCATTCAGCGCAATGATGTTATCACCGATTTGCAGATTGGTAGTATTGATGTAGGTCGTGGTTCCACTGACGGTCAAGCTTCCGGTAATCGTCACATCTTGGGCGAACGTTGCGTTGCCCGAGACACCCAGCGTACCCAGCGCGTTTGCCGCGCCGGTAATACTCACGGTGTTACTGAATGATGTAGTATTCTGGAATGTCTTGTTCCCCACAAAGGTTTGGGTGTTCGTATCTACGACGCCGTTCGCACTCGTGTTTGCTGATGTTAATCGATCAAGCGGTACTGTCCCTGTCGCCAAGTTACTGGCATTGGTATAGTAGGAACCCGGCTGACTGTTGAGGTTCGTCGCGTTGGTGGCCTGAGTGGCCGTCGTAGCACTATTGACGTTCAGTGCTCCTTCGCTCTTACCAAAGGCATAGGTGCTGTTGTTGGCTGTAATGAGCGTATAGGTGCCTGACAACCGACCATCGGGCACGGTACCCGTGGCTAACGCCGAGGCATTCATTGTCGTCAGAGATACGCCGTTTCCCGAAAACACATTGGCGGTGACGGTGCCATTGGCAGTCACGGTCACAATCGTCATGGTGCCGTTGATGGATACGTTCCCCGAACTGGTTGCCGGTGTCGCATTTTGTGCAACAAGAATGTATTCGCTTGTGTTACCAACGGCGGTAATAATTTGGTTAGTCGTATTGACCCACTGACCAAAGGTATTCGATAACTGAACTTGTGACGGTAAGGGCATAGCGTCTCCAATAAAGAAGAATAATTGATATTCCTCTCTTATTTAGTATTGTGACTCGTTATACCCCAGACCTCATCGAATAGTTGACGAATAAGACGGTGTGGTGCGGCAGCGCGCATTCGTGACTGTGCGTTTTTCGCAATCGTCACCGCCGCCGACTGATTATCCCGCAGTTCTCGATACCGTGCCAACAGCGCAGCGGCGGCCGCTTTGGGGTCGCGGGGGCGTCCCACATTATCCGTTCCCCCCGGTGCGTCCACGGCGGCATAGTGCAAGTCGGGAATCAACGGCACCATCAGAGGATGTCGCGGATAAGTAAACCCGATGGTCGCGCACCCTAATGTCCACAGCTCATGCTCTCGATTACACCACGGACCCCCCGCCAAAAATAAGTTCCAGCGATGCTGACTGGCGAGCTTCCACCAGTCCTCGCGGGCGAGCTTTTGATGGCGGTCCCACATAACCACTTCCTCGGGCGCAAGGTCATATAAGTACAACCCCACCTCACGCCAAGGGCGGCGTTCCCCTGACTCGTTAGTATAGGAATACGAATACGTCTCGGACGAACCAATAGTGCCGGCAAAAAACAACCGCAAGTCGGTCGCAGTTTCGGCGGGTAATGCCGGTAATGCATCCGCATACGCCACGGTCTCATCGGGATACATGGTAAAATACCCAAAGGGTCGATATTTTTCTGGAGCTTTGGTATGCTGATACACCCAGTCGCGTTCATACATGGTCATATAGACCGCGAGACACTTGGGGCTGGCCGACCATTCACGACCAAACGTCGGATAGTCCTGCATGTCGATGAGACAAAACGTATCCGAGTCTACCTCTCGAATACAGACGACATCACTATTATACACCCCACGGGTGGTAATGCCATCAGAGATAAAAGATGAGATGTAATGTTCGTCGCGGTCGGGTGGCGCGATGGACTCTCCCGTAACTTCATATCCACAGGCATGAAGATATTGCGCCATCTCCGCGACGAGCACATAGTTATAGCGGCGATGCTGGTGCAACAGTGTCGTCGGAAGTTGATACACATTTCCGTCTGGCAATAGAATATCACCAGGCGGAAACGCATGAACATCATACGAGGTAATATGAAATTTCATGTTACCTCATATCAATAATACCTACAGCGACGTCACGGGCGGATTCGTTGCATATCACGGTGAGTTGATCGACAGAAAACCCTGCCATCTCTACCCATTCCTGTAGTGGATGTTTTCGCAGGTTGTCCCCATACACATAGACAAGATGAAGTTTATACGGGTCGAGTGCGGCCCGCGTGGCCGTAGCTTCGTCCTCACTCATCTCCGTCAGTCGAACGGGGCACGATACCACGACGGTGCTATCCGGCTGAAACCACTCGACCCACGTCAAATCTTGAATGCGCGCCGCACTCCATTTTCCGACTAACCCCGACTGCGCCGACGTGATAGCGGCCTCATTAATATCCACTCCACCAATTTTAATGTCGGGTCGATTCAGCTTGAGTGTCTTGAGCAGACGACCGTTTCCGCATCCCAAATCAAGCACCGCACAATTTTCTGGGGCAAGAGTTTTCAACTCGTGTAGAATCGGCGCGTGTGACTCTAACATGCCTGTATAGGAAGAAAATCCGTTATGCTTCCAAATATCTTCCGTGGGTTTGGAGTAGACCCCCTTGCGATGAAAATATCGTTTATCGGTCGGTGGTGCCCAATCGGTGCGCGTCGAAATCTTGAGTGCTGGTCCGACAATTTCACCGATACCATTGACGCCACTCCATCGAACCGGCCACGACAGCACCGCATCAATAATTTTTGCTTCTTCAACAAAGCCGTGCTTCTTGGCCGCCTCGCGCGTTTTTCGTCCAATTTCTACCGTGGCTTCACATTGGAATGAGCACGGCAAATGGGATACCCACCGAATCGCTTTCCACCGCCACAACATATTCGCTTCGATAGGACCATCCGCATTCCCCGTTTCGGCATACTGCTCCCATGTCGTATCCACCTGACCCGCGCCCCATGTGCGATGGAAAAATTCACGACAGCACTTAGGATAGCCCAAGACCTGACCGAGCACTTCGTTATTGTGGGCAATGTCTGGGGTATTCGAGACGAGCGAGAGCACTTCGGGTCGCACAATCAGGACACGATACTCCCACGGCTTGGACGGATCAAATCCCGACGCTCCACTGGCAGACGAGTATCCATCAGACGACTGTCGGTTGACTTGCGTCACCGGCACAGCGGTAAGTCCATGAGATGCCGCACGGGCGCCCACCGTCATCAATTGGTCGGGTCGCACAAACGTATACATGCCGGGACGAATGCCCTCAATGACGGTCAGCCATTCAATCTCCTCACGCGCTTTTGAGACTTTATCAAATAACGGAAGCCAATATTCTCGCTCGGTCATTGAGGCCCATGCCCATCGAGTCCACTCGGGCAACACGGGTCGGTTGGGGTCTAATACTGAAGTGGTAATTGCGGCCATATTATTCATCCTTTACAAGTGACATATCCGTGTGATCACCATGCGGCACCATATCCGTATGGTCGCCGTGACTATTTGCATGCTGACCGTATTGATGTGAATTCATATATGTATTAGCGTCCATTCCCGACTGCACGGCGCTGACCGCAGCGTTCAAATGAATACTCTTTCCCTGTGACCATACAGTATACATCAATTTTTCAATTTTTTCTCTGTCGGGGGATAATGTAATCGGCAATTCTCCCACGCCGCGCAGTTTCTTTTCTTGAGACGCGAATTGTTCCTTGAGCACCGCACAATGCGTAGACCGTAATCTCCAGTCTCCTTCATACCCGTCTTCAAATTCTTCACCCGTGCCGGGACAGTGGCCTGTGCACACCACAAAAAAGCGACATCCCTGACACCCCCCGTGTTCTTGGGGTGTCACATACAGCGACAACTGTCGAATGTGCGCGCGGGTGCTTGGAAACCCCTCACCAATTTGCCATCGAGCGTTATATCCAAACCCCTCTCCTGGCAACCAATCAATACCATCCTTGACGGCTCGGGTGCAATTGCCCGGCGCACCGTCAGCACCAATACCCTGCACGGCGGCCGTGCTCCAGCCATCACACGCCGCATATACACACATTGCTTTGGACGCATCGCCGCGTAACAGTTGAATGGCTTCATCGAAGTTCAAAAACTTCATCTGGGTCAGTTCGCGACTTAGCTCAGCCAATTCTTTTATCGCCTGTTTTAATTCTGCATCTGGCAAATACCATTTACCCGCATGATGATCCATTTCAAGAAAATGGAAATTAATAAAACACACGCCTTTTTGGTCTAACTCACGAATCCACTGCTTAAATCGAGGCAATACCGCCGGTGCGCAGTTTCCCGAGTGGAGCGTCACGATAAGTGTTGGTCCGTGTCCCCAATAGGCCCCAGGCTCCTGTTGAAGCGCACACACCATATCAATTGCTCGTAGCGTTTTTTCAGTGGCTTTACGTGTTGCTTCAATTGTGCCCGCCCATCGAGAATCATTCAGGTCATCGGGACCGTCCAAACTAATACCGACCTGTGTATGATACTTGCGAAACAAGTCAATATGTTTGGGAGTAATCAATGATCCGTTTGTCTGGAGTCCTGATTGACCCCATTGGTCAAACGAGAGCTTTAATAGCTCTTCGAGGTCTTTCAGGTTCAACAATAACGGTTCGCCGCCAAACAGTTGCCAAAACCCCTTTGACTGTGACGCCGCTTGAAGAACTTTTTCGCGTTGATATTTTGCCGTTGGAGTGACGCGACGACCCGCTTCTTCATAGCAGTAGTCGCAGCGTAAATTACAAGTAACGCCAACGGGTAAAACTTCAATTGACATACACTATCACCATAATTTTTTTTCTGACCCATCAGGTAAAACGGCGCTTCGCGTGGGATCAGTATATGTTTTTTGTGTCACATCAGTATGGTCCCCGTGTTTATCGCCGTGCGGCCGATACTGATTAGATCCAGATGCTTGCAGAGTTTTATTCCATGCGGGCTGCAAATTTTCCAAATGGGATGGGTGATCGTCAATATGATCCCCATGCTCAATAACATCGGTATGGTCACCGTGCGGCACCATATCAACGTGGTCGCCATGAGGAACAGTGTCTCCCTCGACACACTCCACCGGCGCCGGCGGCAGAGGCGCAGGGGGTGACGATGGCCCTGTCCACAGGGTTTTTAATTTAGCGACCCACGCCCATACAACCGCCATTCCACGACGAACAATAGCGATCACCCGTGCGACACGGGATGGGGATTGGTGCGTCAATATTACAGGAAGTGTCATATCTGTATGATCACCATGCGGCACCACATCGGTGTGGTCGCCATGGGGAACCGTCACATCATCCGTGTGGTCGCCATGCGATGTTGTTGGTATCAACATGTCGGTATGATCGCCGTGTGGGATTATCGTTTCCACGGGTTCGACCACCGGAGCGACTCCCGTGTCTACATGGTCACCGTGGGGAACGTCGCGAATCGTCGTATCGACGTGATCACCATGCGCATCGCCGTGTGGAATGTTTGCTACTTCGCGCGGCGGATTTGCATCATAATGATCCCCGTGAAGCTGCCCGCCCAAACCCGATGTAATATGTTCGTACTTCATTTTTCCCTCGACAATTTTAAGGGCCGTCGCTAAACTGATTTCTTTATTTTCCACCCATCCTCGATACATGAGGTGCTCGATCTCTTTTAATTTTGGATGATGTGATAGGGGCAGTTCACCGACATCAATAAGACGACGCTCGGCTTCTTCTAACATATCCTTCCATGTTTGACAGTAGGTCGATCGTAACCGCCAATCCCCATAGGTGCCGTGCGATTCTTCACCCGTGCCGGGGCAATGACCCGTGCACATAGACCAAAACCGACAATCCTTACATCCGCCGTGCTCCTGTGGTGTCACATAGAGAGAAAGCTGTCGTTCATGATAGCGCCGCGAGTCTTTGAACGTTCCAATTTGCCAGGGCGCATACACCCCCTGATTCTCTGGGCCTTCGGCGGGAATCCAATCGATTCCGTCCTTATTCGTGCGGGTGCAATGCGACGGGGATCCATCCCCCTCTAATCCTTGCACCGCCGACGTGTTCCACGGATCACACGAATGCCAGACGCACATGACATCATCCGCCCCACGAAGTCGTTTGACATATTCGGCAAAGTTGGTGATTTGCGTGGTTTCAAATTCGGTGCTCAACTCCCACAAATCCAACATGACTTCTTTCATTCGGTCGTGGGGCACATACCATTCACTATCTTTCGTCGCTTCGTGATCCAGTTCCATTGTATGAAAATTGATACTACGAATACCTCGACGATCGCAGTCCACAAGCCATGCCCGCATCTTTGGCCAGGCTTCGACTGAGCAATTTTTCGCATGAAGCGTAATAATGAGGCTGGGAATTAATACCGGATTATTTTGTTCTTTGGCCGCCGTCAGCAGCATATCAATCGCGGCGTGCGTTCGTGCCGTCGCTTTTCGTGTGGCGTCCAATGTTCCTGCCCAGCGGGAGTCATTAAGTTCGTCGGGACCATCCAAACTAATACCCACGTTTGTTCTATATTTGGTAAATAATTCAATGTGGGCGGGAGTGATTAATGTGCCGTTGGTCTGGACACCGGAACTTCCCCATTTATCGTGGGCGAGTTTGAGTAACTCTTCTAATTCTGGTAGAGGAATAATTAATGCTTCGCCGCCAAATAAGGACCAGCGTCCCGTCACATGCTCTAACTGGGCCAAGACTTTCGTGCGATCATATTTGTGCACGGGCTGAATGTCTCGAATTGGCTGCTCGTAGCAATATGCACATCGTAAATTGCACGTCACTCCCACGGGTCGAACTTCAATACTCATCGTATATCCTCTGTCATTATTTAGTATGTGTTATATCGACTGTGGTTTGTCAATATGCGTGATGTCGCTATGGAGGTCCGTGTGTGCCGTATCGGTATGCGCATCACTGTGCGCCGTGTCGGTATGGAGGTCGGTATGGGCCGTGTCGGTATGGAGGTCGGTATGGGCCGTGTCGGTATGGAGGTCGGTATGGGCCGTGTCGGTATGGAGGTCGGTATGGGCCGTATCGGTATGGAGGTCGGTATGGGCCGTATCGGTGTGCGCATCACTATGCGCGGTATCTGTGTGCAGGTCAGTATGCGAATTCACAAACTCCTGATCGGAATATTCGTCGGCGTGCGATACGTCGCTATGACTATCAATGAACGGTGTATCAGTATACGCATTACTAAATGGTGGACTGTTTGTATAACAGGTGCCGTCGGTGTGGGCGACATACAACTCAAATCCACCGTACTGCTCCGGAAACACAACTGTCTCATCGGTATGACAAAAATCGTTATGGGGATACTCACACCACGGACCTTCTACATCGTTATGACAAACTTCATACGTTGCCGGATGATCGCTATAATCACCATACGGCACATCAGTGTGATCGTTATAATATTCATCCGTGTGTAAGTCGGTATGCGATACGTCGCTATGCGTATTGTTGAACGACACATCGGTGTGGTCGTCAAGATGTGTGTTCACGAAGGACACGTCATTATGCGTGTTGACAAACGATACATCATTATGCGTGTTGACAAACGATACATCATTATGCGTGTTGACAAACGACACGTCGCTATGGCTGTTGACAAACGATACATCATTATGCGTGTTGACAAACGACACGTCGCTATGGCTGTTGACGAACGATACATCATTATGCGTATTGACAAACGACACGTCGCTATGACTGCTCACAAATGCCGTATCGTCGTGCACCCAATTTTCATATTGTGTTTCGCCTAAAAAGTGTAGCTGCCCGTTAGCACTCGACGGCGCATAGGCAGTCTCAATCCACATCGATCCGGCTTTTCCCGTTTGTGGCGCAACGGGAGCACCGTTTGCGCGACGTTCGACTCCCGAGGCGTCAATATAATGCACATTATTCGCCTCAATCCAAATGCTTCCGGCTTTGGCACCTGCGGGACTTCCGAGAGACGTGCCATCATAACGGAATCGCGTATTGGCAGAATTTCTCCAATAGAGGTAAATCCCCTCAATCCACATCGACCCGTTAGCTGCCATGTTTTATACACTCCACTTATCTGCGCCCACCGGCAATACCAGACGACCATACGTGCTATTGTTCAAGTCCACGGTGTTTGCGACGTATAGTATACCACTAACGTTGACAGCACCGCTGAACGTCGCCGCTCCAGCGGAGGACAGGGTCATGCGCGTCGTGTTGTTTGTCAGAAACGCCAGGTCGCCCGTAGCTCCCGTGATCCCAATTTGCATCCCGGCTGTTGTGGCTGACAAAATGTTTGTAAAGTCGGTGCCGGTGAACGAGAGTTCATTAGTGCCCGATGCGTTGACGATACTGACTGGACCCGTGAATGTTTTGGCCCCCGCAAAACTTTGCGTCGTGGTAGTCACATACCCATTGGCCGTGGTATTCGCTTCGGGAAACGATGTTCCAATCACGCGCCAACGAGTAATCGTTGTATCATAATACAAATGTGCGGCGCCCTGTCGCGGCAACAACGCGTTGGTGTTGGCCGCACAATAAAAGGCATTTGTTGTTGCCCCAGTATTCGCGTGCTCTAAAAATACATCCGTATCACCAACATTGACCAGAATCAACGATCGCGGCTGTGCCGTATTCGCCTGTTCCACGCCGGCGATAGACTTGGAGACCGCACTAGAAAACCGATAGACCGAGGTGTTGGCCTGAACCGGCAGCGGAGCGGCGGTGCCGGCACCCGTTAATGCCGCATCGGTTTCAATAAACGTGCTCTTCCATTCAATCGGACCCCCAAGCACCATGCCCGCATTGAAGGTCGTTGTGCCGGTGATGGCCAAAGTATTACTGAGCGTGGTGGCACCGGTGACGCCGAGAGTATTACTGAGCGTGGCCGCGCCCGTGACCCCGAGGGTATTACTGAGCGTGGTGGCGCCTGTCACGGCTAATGTATTACTAAACGTGGTGTTGCCCGTGACGGCAAGAGTATTACTAAACGTGGTGTTCCCCGTGACGGCAAGAGTATTACTAAACGTAGTATTACCCGTGACGACAATGGTATTACTAAACGTCGCACCAAGTGTGACCGCCAAATTTCCTGTGAGGGTTGTTTTTCCGTTAATAACCGTATTGGGAGCAATCGTTAAATCGGTTCCTGATATAACCGTATTAGTCGCGGCGATGCTGACGTTAGACGCAATGATAGCTGCGGTATCACTCACCCCATTTGTGGTTAATTTAAACACTGGTGTGGTACAGCCCGTGGTCAATCCCCCGAGCACCACGTTGCCGTTTGCCACTAACGTGGCGGTCGTCACGGTTCCAGTGACCGATACATTTCCTTGTGCGGTATTATTGACCAAGACATACGCACTGGTATTGGACACATGGCTAATTAAATTATTCGTCGCGTCAAACCATGTATTAAACGTATCGGTTGGTTGAATTATGGGCGGTAAAGACATGGTTAATCTCGCTTAGAAAGAGGGTCCGAATATTTAGCCGTCAATGCCGAAACATGCTGTACCAATTCCAGTAATAAACTTTCGCACCGATCTAACCGACCATGAATTATCTCAAACCGCGCATCCACATCCCGTTGTTGTTGCTTTAATTGTTTGAGCGTGGTGCGCGACCGACGATGTCGCTCTAGATCATCAAGATTTGTAGGCAATAATGCTCGCGTTTCCGTATCACGCACTACCCGAGGGTCGTCAGTTTGTACTAAAGCCATACACGTATTTATCCTTTACTCATCTAACGCAATCGCGCGCAGATTAGAAATTACTGGTACCGACACGGTATCGGCGGTATACGGGTCATTACCTTGCCCCGACCGCAACACAATTTTAATAGCAAATGTATGGAACCGTGTAAAGGTTGTGCCATTGGACGTATACGACGCGGTACTACCCACCGTCGTGTATTCGTATTCTCGCTTTGTTCGAGCGGACGTCGAATAGGCCGACGCTTGTTCGGGTTTGAGTTGCATCAAGACCCACGGTTTTTGTGCAAACGTCTCCGTGTCTCCCGTCGCCATCACCTTGTAATAGACTTCAATATTATGCTGCGGCCCTCGGCTGGCCGAGAGATAGACCTTCAAGTCCGACGCATCAAACCCATCGGCCAAGCTAATCGCGCGTGTCGTGTATCGCGCTTTCTTCTCCCCAACAATCGCCGAATTTGGACTGGTTTCACCGACATACGTAAAGGTCGGTTGCACCGTGAAGTCCGTATTGGCCGCCAAAGAAATGACGGGGGTTTCGGTATACCCATATCCCGCATTTGCGACAGTGATGCTGGTGACATATCCCGTACTGTTGGTCACGGCTGAAATTGTTGCGCCGGTACCGGTTGCGCTGGTGACTGTGAGGGGATAGGTATTCGGTGACGTTCCCGTTCCAGATGGCGTGCCTGTGGTAAACACAAACCCGTTGGCATATAAACACCCGTTATCAATATAATTTTCAATAGTTCTGACACTGGTGCGATCCACATCATATATCGGCGAAACGTGTGGGTTTGTGGTACGAAGCCGTGCGCGAACGCGAACCGATCCCGCAGTATTCGCACTTACTTCCATACGTTCAGGCATCACCAAGTTTTGATTGGGTATCATTGTCAATGTCGAACTTGTACTATCAGTCGTCACGGTTGATACGGTAAACTGCGTATTATTACGAGTTGAGTCGAAGTCCAGATAATCCATGCCCACGTTCAACAAATCATACGACGCCGATTCAACCGAGTGATAGGTATTGTTTGCTAACTCGAATACCGCATATCCTTCGGAGGTCGCAAATTGGGCGCGATGGAGCACGAACATCAAATCTTCCAGTGGCTCCGCCACCCATGTGCGCGCATTCTGTGATTTGAATAACGAACCTCCGTGGGGTTGTTCGGTAATAATAGCGGCACTTCCAATCAGTTTCTTTCCAAGTTCGCCAACAAACACTTCATACTCGTTACTCTGAGAGAGCACGACTAACGCATACTCGGCATTGGGCGCCAAATATTCCGGTCGTTCAAACTCAAATCGCGTATAATGGTCAGCATTACCAATGTTTGGTGTTACACCCTCGGGCACCAGTTTAATTTTACTGGCCGGAAGTTCTACTTTAGCCAGTATCTCATCGGATGACGGATAGCCATTCACGGTACGACGCAGTTGCACCTCTACGGGCATACCACTTGTACCTTTTTTCGCAAAGAATAAGTCCGCGTGAGTTGCAAAGACCCCCTCGGGATACTGGTCATTTTGAACCACAAATGTTTGGGCTAATGGATCATAATACCCAACAGTCTCTGTGGTGGTCGTAGACTGATCGATGGTTGACGTACCGAACGTTTCAACCGTTCCAGTGATTCGACTATCAATTATTTGGCGCGTGCGAAGTAACGTGCGCTCTTTGGTTATAGTGGATCCCTGCGACACAAACGATTGACGGGCTTGAGAATCCGTATCACTGCTAATATTCATCAATTTGAAGATACGAGACCCCGTATTGAATTGCACCGAGCTACTAAGGGCGCGTTCATCGGGCGTCGTCGTCGGACGATATCCAGGCACACGGAACATTCCATAAAAAGTTCCGGGCACCACTAAAATACCAGTGCCCGTCGTGCTTGTCTCTGGGCGACCAATACTGTATCGAATCGGATGCGCGGTGGTATAACTAGTACGCTGTGCCGTAAACGCGTCCGTTGCTTCAGGCGACAAGCTTTCTAATGTTACGGTGCGCGTGGCCGCATCGTAGCTTCGAATGGTTGCGGTGGTGCCGCCAACACCTGTTGGTGTATCAAGTACCGCAGGTCGAAGGAGACCCTCGTTTAAATTAATTCGGCTATTGTATCCACCATCCGTGAAGTAAATGACCTTTCCCGTATACGGATCGCCGGTTGTTGGAGCACCGGCATCTAATTGAACCGTCCAATATCCACCGGAGGAACCGACGGACTGTGCTCGTCCGTGCCAGTGCGTATATCCCGACACCGTGATGGAACTGGGCGCCGAGGAACGGCTGGTTACATTAATAGTCGCGCCGGTAAATATCCCCGTCACGCCCGATACGTGCAATATTCCCGTGTTTCCACTCGTGCTAATACCGACAACTCGCGCGTCCCCACCGGCACTTGATTTAATAATATCGCCAATACGGAACGATTCAGCCGTGACAGCGGTTGTTGTTATTTCATTGGCACGTTCGACATAGGCAGTCACATCAATATCATCAAACGTCGCTTGAAGTTGTGCACCAGGCAACAATCCCCGCGCCGCAATGTCCACGTCGATGCCGCGCATTTTTGGCGCAATAGAGGTATCGACTATACGGTCCCCACCATCGGTCGTCGTAAATGAAAGACTTCGCTGTGTTTGTTGCAGTCGTCGGAAATTCGTCGTCGTCGTGGTTGTCGTTAACGTCACATCTTGTTGAATTGGACGACCAAAATTAACGCCGTCGTCAACAAAAAAATCAAAACTTTCGACGTACTCTAACGGACCCCGTGTTTCGACCGGTGCACCCGTGGATGACGTAGACCAGTAATCCCAATGCGATTCAATGACCCCTTCAGCAACACCGTCGTTTTCATTAAATAAATTTAACGTAACGTCGGGGCGGGTAATTGTATCAATCCACGTATCACTGGAGGGCAACAACTCAATAGACCCGCGCCATGAAAACACGTTGAATGGGTTGATATTGACCGACTTTGACGCCAACGGCTGTTTTGTCAATATTTCGGTGGTGTAGGGTAGCGCAATCAATCCCGACCGCGCGGCCAGATGATTTGTGCCAAACGCTGCAACGTTTGATGAATTGGTTGTATCTAACTGCACATTGTATGCACGATTGACTCGACCTAATGGACGCATTTCGTTATTGCGCGAATCAATGGCAATTTTGGTCTCGGGGTTTTTATAATTCACCACCCCGTGATTACTAAACATATCCGTGACAATACCATTCTTAAATCGCTCGTTATTGCTCTCATCAAACTCGGGACTGTTGAGCGACTGTAAGTCCATCGTGGATAGTGACGCATAGTATTCCAAATTTTCAATACGTTTTTCCAGTTTGCCAATATCTTTCATCGTGTATCGTTTGTATTCAAACGGCGTTACTGTCACAGCATCTGGGGTGGCGGTATAGGCCGGGAAATTTAAAATGTATAACGTAATCCCCGACGCAGAGTCTACAGGCATTTCAGGATTCTTACTCGGCAATCCCGTAATGACTTGGAACCGCTTATCTTTTGTTACGACCAGCTTGTCAATACGCGGTAAGTAATACGCATAGTCGGCACGATACACTCCGTCAGCAATCGGCAATACCGTGGTTTCAAACGTCGTGTCGATTGAGTTGTACGGATTTGTGGCGGTATTCGCGTAGGTTAAGTTGGCGGCACGCACGGGACGGAAATCGACATAGTTGGCTAACGACACCGTATTACCCGTCTTGGGATTGATAAAGGACGGAATGTCTTCCAACTCCATTGCGGTATTGCTCGCCGTTCTATAACTCGCCGGACTAAAATACGATAGGTTGGCAGCCGCGGCACTGTGCGCAAACATATCCACGACCACCAAGTACTGCGAACAGTTGGTGGTGTAATGCACATACCCAGGCTTCAACGAAATGGATGCATGATCGTAGCACCAATCGCGCTGGCCCGTATCGAGCGTATATCGACTTGTGACATCGACGATTGCGGCGGCGTTGGTAGCAATTGTATTGGCATGTTTTACCGCGTATACTTTTTGCACACGATGCACATCGGCAATACCCAATCCAATCACCCCATTTGATGAGGTGTTAATACTGTTAATCGCAATATGGCCTTTGTATGTTGTGGTACCGACATCGGACACCAAGTTTCCTGTCGCAACAGTTACACTCGACAGATTAGTATTACCCACATATAACGTCTTTGTGCGAGGGGCGGTATTCGCATTACTTCGTTCCATTGGTGCATAGAAATGAAGCACCGATGATCCTGCCACTTGCGTGTTGGCAAACTGCACCGTAATAGCTGCGGTAGATACGGCTGCGTTGGCCGTCACCAACGATAATACCTCACCGTTACTGTTACGCACCGCAATCATATGTCGCCATATGTCAAGCGTTTGGTCCGAGGACACTTCGCCGGCCGAAGGCGTGGCGTCAATGGTGAATCCAGTCACCCCTGTCGTACCCGCATTTCCCGTGACACTGCCCACATAGCGCAACACCGAATAACTTTCGTCGCTCAATGAGGCGGGGTTAATCGGGGTTTCGCGATACTTAAACAACATGCCCGTCATGGTCGGTGACTGCATCATGGTGTTCGCATTCGGGTCCAGCCCCACCTTTCCAAAGTAATGCACACTGGCACCCTTACTGGCGGCGTTGGAGTCGGCCATACCTCGAATACACTTGTCACTAAAAATCAGCGTGACATTCGCGGTGGTGTTAACTGTGGCTAACGACTGATCTGAAGCGAGCGTGAGCGTTTGTGTGCGACCCGTCGTGGCGTTTCCACTATACGTGGACGCCAGCACGGGGTAGCGAAGGGTCGCATTTTCAGTAGTGCGTAATTCAATAATAGCCCCCACATACGCATTGTTTGCCATGGCTAATACTGACCCGTCAGATGACGCGGCATTTTGACTCAACACAATGGTTTTTGCGGTTGCATCCACCGCGACGGCCACGGTCAACCGACTATTGTTACCGGACGCGTGTCCGCTGGTGTTGACTTGCAGCGTCTTGGTTTCAAACTCTGCGCCAATCAAATACATCTTATAGGTAGTGTTGGCATCACCAATACCCGAATAGTAGGCAAACCCACGGACGCGCGCCGAACCAATTTTACTCGAATGATAATTCCCCGACGTAGCATTAATCGCACTGGTATTGATGCCGGCAAACGGCACGCAATGGAGTTCGGCCCGCTCTAACGTGTTGGTGTTGAACAACCCTTTGTTTAAGTTCACAATGGTATAAGGACCAAACGCGGTAGACTGTGCGCCATTATTAATGTTCGCGGTGGTGCGAGCACGATTGGCCACCAGCTTGGTAGTGCCGGGGGTGCGCACTTCATACCCACGCACATACGCCACACCCTTCGACAATTCTAAATTGACTTTGTGGGGCGAAATAATGGTCGCGGGCGTATTGCTAAATTCTTGTGAAAACGCGTTGTTAACAATTAATACCGTATTATTTGTGACGGTCACTACGTCACGAGATTCTCCGTTGACAACGAGCGTATCTCCAATAGCCACCTCAGAGGTAAACAACGTCGTTACATTGGCCGTTGACCCGTTGGCATACGTTATTGATTGAACCGTATTGGCCGCGCTAATAACGGTGCTGGTTAAATTTCCGTTGATAAACCCCGTAATATTCGGAATCGACACCGGAGGATTGTGGTCTTTGACTTGTAACAAAAATGGACTTACAACGTAATCGCCCGATTCGTCATAGGTGCGGCGCGCCAACGTATCTTCAATAAACTCTTGCTGAAGTCGTTCGGGGATGGGTTGAATTATGCCCGCTTCAACGCGCAGTAATTCCACAAAATCCGCATCCGCATTAGGATCGATAGCATCATTTCGAATATCGCGGGCCACCAGTGTGGCGGTCAGTTTAAGACGATCTGCGCCAGGGCCGGCATAATTGGTTGTGCCCAGGGCGGGGTCGAGTAATGACTGATCTTCCAATGACGATACGATGGTTTCGGTGATCGCCAGACCAATGCGTTTTGATGGGCTATCCGTGGATAAACTTAAAATGATGGTTTGCTTTTGAACATCAACAAGATGTCCGCGCAAATAAAATACACCACTGGCTACCGAGAACGTACTGGCGGGCGTGGTTACTGGCGCCGTCGGTGTGCCTGGAGCCGCCACCATCGTCGCAATGGTGTCACCGCCCTCGATGGTCGAAAACTGAATACTCTCTCCACCTTCAAACTCGTTGACGTCCAATTTGGCGATCACAACGGCAGAATATGACGTACCCGTATTGGCGGTTACCTGTGTAATAATACCCGTGGCGTTACTCGTGAGTCCTCGCACATAGGCACCAACAGCCGTCTCTGTATTATAAAAATTAGTAATATTTACCGACTCGTCGCGCGTCACATATAATGCGACACACGTATTCGATAACGTCTGCTGTCCGCCGCTAACGGCCGCACCCTCTCTATAAATGCTAGAGGTAACCTGTTCAACCTGATTTTGTAAAATGGATTGAATTTGGTTTAACTCACGCGTCTGTACTGGCACACGAGGCTTAATGAGCACTCGGTGAAACCGCTTATCGCGATTGTAATCATCCCAGTAAGGCGAACTGCGTAAAACCTCTTGCGTTGTATTTGATAGCGGCATACTTTGATTATCCTGTTAGAAAGCCAAAATAGTTCGTATAACTTCTGACTGATTGTTTCCGCGCACCACAGGGCGCACATGATTCACATAAAGCACTTCACCTGTATAGGGCACAATTTTTGGTTCTGTTATCGCCAAGACCGTCGCGGTAGCTCCCGACGCTTCTACTACAGCACTCGCAAACGGTTCAGGCATTGAAAACAAGGTATCTATTTGGGATTCATCACGCACGTCTTCAGTATTGCCGTTTCCAATCCCTTGAATAGTGGTATTAGCACCTTCTGCCGCGCTAAAAGACGTCTGTGAAAGATGGGTGAGTTTTAAGGTAGTGCTTGTTTGTTCAACAACCACGCCATAGGCGCCCGTAAGCGGTTGATATACAATTTCGTCTTTAGTAAAAGTGGCACCCGAAGAAATGGTCAAATCTAATGTCATACTGTATAGATTAGCCGTTGCAACTTCTCCGTTTTGTAACAGTGGGTTTTTTAAAATACCAATACGTCGATACTCATTTTCTGTGGTGACATTTCCGCCTTCGTCATCGACCAGTTCTACATACAACATTACATGCTTAGCCAATAACTCATCTTTATTACTAATGTTATGATTGGACACATAGTGCAGTCCGCTGGTATTGGCAAATGTATTCCGTGGAGAAATTATGGCTGTGGCCGTTGCCCCCGATCCACTGTTCGCAGTCGCGATCGTCACATTGGCAAAACTATAATTTTGCCCGTAATCCGTCATATAAATTCCGGCGACCGCATTTCCTGTCACCACCAGACTGGCGGCCGCACCAGATCCATCACCAGTAATGATCACGGACGGGAGATTATTCGGATTATAATTACGTCCACCCGTTTCTATTGCAATGGCATAGATAGCCCCATTTCCCGTGCTCCGTGCCTGATTAAAAGTTTGATAGAGCGCGGACGCTGACGCTTGGACATCGCCCGTTGCAGGGTCGAGCACATCGGAGGCGTCTCGCACGGGCATGTAATCACCCGTCAGATATTTTTCAATATCTTCGGTAGACAAACTATACATATATTTCCATTGGTATTCCCCGTCGTTTTCGGCAGCACTACCTATAATGCCTGATGGGGATGGTACATCACTAATCGTTGGTTCTTCAATGCTCGCAGGAATTGATGTGGCCGTAGCATTGGTCGGATAACGGCCGTTGTGAATGCATTTAAATACGTCATTGGTAGACGTTAATGCATACAAAAAGTGCGTCGTATTAGACAATACCGTATTGGAACTATTGCGATGGTCATACATTTGATAGGATGACCCGTTTGTCCAGTTATGACGAGGTATTACATAAATTAAATTATCGTCCGTAATACGACGCAATGCCAACGTATCTCGCAGATAATTATATGACGTATCCTCCACAGAATCGGTTGGAGTCTCGGGAGTTAATTCGGAATCCGGCCACGGGGTCGAACGACCAATAAACAAATAATACGAATCATACGCCGCCAGTGGTTCTCGTGTTTTGAACAACTGGGGCGATAACTCGGTCGAAAACGCCGTATTAACCGTCACCGCCGTGCCATTGGACGCGATGTTGGTGATGAGTCGCGATTCCGCGTTCACCATCAAAATATCACCGACCCGCAACGTATTAAACACGTTGCCAGAAATAGTGAGCACCGTACTATTGGCGTTGGCCGTAATGGTATTGGCGCCATATGTGCGGAATCCCTCGGTGAGCGATTCCACAAATTGCTTCGCATTATGCGTGTGATACTTTTGCGTGGTCACGACTGGCATGTTCGCAATTCTCTCCTTGTCTATTTATACCGTTACACGGACGCGGGCGGCGCAGTAATTTCGATTGTAACAGCATTCCAGTTAACCGCCGTCAGCAATTCCTCTCCGTCATACGGTAATATTGCATCTTCTCCGCGCGCAGAGATATACGTATCAAACGTTACTGACACGCTTACTGATGCGGCAAGTGATACAACCGGAGCCGTAACGGTTATGTTAGTTGATGCGGCCAATGGAATTTGACTATGCCATATTTCTTCTTCATTACGAAGGGTCAGTGTGTTGGAGTCCGTGGGTATTACTAAATGCTCGGTTTCTTCTTCATTACTAAGAACCAGTGTATTGGTGGCCGTGGGTATTACTAAATGCTCGGTTTCTTCTTCATTACGAAGGGTCAGTGTATTGGTTGTTGCCGAAACGGTTACGGGTGTTTCGACCAATACGTTGGCATTGACTACGGTCATTTCCGCCGTACTTGTAGTTCTATTAATTGATGCGTATAGCACAGCGCCGGGTGCGGTTACAGTAATTGTATATAAACTTGGGGGGTCTGCTGTCGGGTCTTCTCGAACAACAATACTTAAATCGATACCCCCAAATGTAATTGTAGACACCAAGTCCAACTCGGTCGTAATTGTTTGTCGAGGAAGCAGTAGGCCACCGGCAGGGTGCACCAACTGTCGCACAATATCCGCATATCGCGTCAAGCTCTCTTCCACCGTCAAAATATATGAAAATGGCTGATACTTTGTTATATCTTGCAGATATTGATCGGCAGACGCAAAACTTCGCGTATTTTTAAAATACGGAATGCCATAACTTAACGCACCCAACGTCATACCTAACTGTGCATTATTACCCGATTGTGTGGTAGACGTTGTGCTATTGACCGTAAACGCAACGTTGCTATATCCCGTACCACCCGTAAGAACATCAACCTGACCAATCTGACCAATGTCTTTTGATACGGAGATGTCTGCGATGTCAAACTCGTCTCCAAAAATTTCTCTATACGTTAGTGGATCGGTGCCGTCTTCATCTTTAGTAGGAACGACTGGCGTTTGCACAGCAACTGTTGGTAACCCTGCCACATACCCCGATCCAAAACTTTCTACCTGAATTGCACGAATTTCGCCGATCTCAGTTCGCACGCCATTGACGTAAATAGGATACGTTGAAAGAGATGAGGTCAGACCGATAATCGTGGATTGTAAATTGGCGCCATAAATGGCCGATCCGATAACAGCACTCCACGAACTAGCATCTAATTGAATTGCCGATTCTTGAAGCAATTGTCGGCCCTCAGTCTCATCCACTAAATCATCCCCATCATTTTCTGGAGTGAGGGCATCGTTGAGCGAGAGTCCCCCAAACAAATCCGACAACGAAATACCCACTTGATAATAATCAATTGCTTCACGTTCGGCGGTGTATTCACTGCCGTTATCGACAAAAGTGAGAGTATCCCCATCCGCAATGCCTGCGGTTCCATCATAGTGTAGTAGAATATTGCCAGGTGTGACTTCAGAAACATACCCCGCCAACCCCGAGCCACCACCCGTGCCGGTGTTATCGACCACCAACGGCAATCCCACATAGTAGCCCAACCCCGGATCATTAATATTAATTTCCGTCAAGTCCACATCGGTAAACGCGGCGATACGACCCACGGCACCAAACCCACCCGTGAAAGGCGCACCATTGGCATATCGAGCCGGAGGATATATCAAATCGCCAATTTGATATTGCGAGCCGCGCTGATTAATTGTGAACCCCGTAATAGATCCCAGTAGTTGACCCGTAATGGCATTAGGATCGTTGGTAGGGAGGGTCGAGATTGTCTCCCCCGCCACAAACGTGGTAGATTTGACCAACTCTTGTACTAACGAATACGTATAAACTTCACTCGCTAACCCCTCGGGAGGTATACCAAATTTAGTGGCTAGTAATTGTGTGCCATCTTCAAGTAACAGCCCACCCACCTCGCGACTAATAATAGGTTCGCTAATGGACATGCGCACGACCCGTTGCGCACCTTCACGCGTTACCGAGGACCGCAGCACCGTTGCACGCGCATTACTGGTTAATCCAATAATTTCACGCGTCTCCAACAGCGCCACGTTGCCGGTCACAGAGTTGGCATATGCATACCCCATTCGCAGAAGAATGGGCTTGACGTATTCATTATCGGACGTTGTAAAAACCGAGTCGCGCGGATACGAAAATTCTATCTCTTTGTCAAACACCGATCGAAACAAAAACCGATACGACTGTTCGCTGCCTTTGGCTTGATAAAAATCTAAAATGCGCGGCAATAACGTCGCGGTATCCGTCAATCCCTCGGGAATATTCCGTAGATACGTATCTCGAAAATACGCGATAAAATCATCTAACGTGTGATCGACATCGTGAATAGATAAAATTTGACGAGCCGCACCTGACGCTTGACGAATTGACCGATCGGTTTCGACGGTGTGCGTGTTGGCAAAATACGACCGAATGGGTAATTCGTACACTGTCAACGACGTATTGTTCGCAATTGAACGAATGCGAAACTGGTCGGACCCGACGCGAATCTGTACGTTATTGGCATAAATGCTGGTGTTCGCAAATTGCGTGCTGCCACCAATAATTGTCGAATTGCCCGTTTGGACAGTGACAACGCCAGGCACACTTTCATACGTCGAAGTAGTCGGCAAATCATCGTATTGCTCAAGAAATTCATAATAGGCCGTCACAAACGACACAAACGCCGGATATTCGGACTCTACAAAATCCGGAATAATCTCGCCTATGCGAGTGCTGATTCGATGATGAACGTCGTTGGCAAAATGTGACATGAACGTCTACACTCCAAACGATCCTGCACCTAGCTGACCACCACCACTGGTTCGACCATACGTCGTGTTGCGACGATTTAACAAATCATTGACAAGCGTGATGGTAATATTTTCAGTGGGCAAAAGTACAATCTGATCTCGGTTTGGAGCAATATCCGAGTTAAGTGGAATGGCGCGAATTTTTAATTCACTAATACGATTTGTGCTAATGTCTCTTGGCGTAAACGTTGTAAATGTCAGCGTCCCCGTCGCAAAATTGACGGTACCCACATTTGATTTAATTCGAAGAAGCGTATCGTCGGTATCAGTTTTATAAACATGCAGGTTTACCCCGTCATTTTGAATCCAACAATGTTTTTGCGACAACCCGCCTTCATCCACATGCGTAAACAATTGCGTGCCAACTTTACTGGTTACACTAACGGTGTTCGATGACACCGCCCCAAACCGTGATTGTTGAAGGGATTGAAAAATAGGATTGGCAAATTTAACGGTGTATGTTGAAACCCCTTGGGCTACTCGTAATCGTTTTTCTAATAAAAGAGTCGTTAAATTACTAACAATACTAATTTCAGCATCATCAATCGCGGAGGATAGCTGTGAATACCGAAAGTATGAACCAAACTGCCCAAGTTGCACACGGGCGTAATCTTCCATCGCCAGCCGCACTTGCTGTTGCAGTTCTTGCACCGATAACCCCGTGCGCGCAGGGGTATATCGCACTTCAGTGTCGGCGGCCAAATAAATGTAGTCGGGATCGATGGCTTCAAACGAGAGAATTGGCGAGGCCTTCGGGCGCAATACGCGCTGAATAATATTGGTCTTTTGCGTAGGACCAAACCGCTCGGCATCGACGGGTTTCAAACAAATAAACATTTTTCCATAAGTCGGGGGGTCGTGGTCTTCACCGCCCCACACGGTCAATGAATCAATGCCGCTGACTTCGGACAGCAGCACACTTCGTGCATCTTCTGGGGTGACCACGCGGCCCTGCGTTTGATAAATGTTCGGGGCCAACCGTTTGATGCTGTCAATACTTTCGCGCTCGGCGCCGCCATATGCGGGAATGTTCACGTTACTCAACGTCACCGTCACATTGGTCGTTTCACTGACCGCACCCAATCCGACCCCGTCATAGGTAAACGTATTTGCTCCAGTACTGGCATTTCCACGGGACACCAAGTATTGAATCGTGACCCGCTGCCCTAAACTGAGATTGCGACCTAACCGATCGTCGCCAAACTGAATTTCATAATCGCCGGCATTTGTTTCAAACAAGAAATACACATTCGACGTTGAGTTGACCGTGACCGCCGACGTGGCGCGAGTATATTCAAACGTAATCGGGCTGTTGGCGCTTGGACTGACCAAGACCGTCATCGTGGTGGTATCCACATTGGTATTCAACACCTGTAATGTGGTGCCAGTACTACTTCGATTTTGCGTCGTGACATCATACGTTTGCGTCAGCAGTGTGCCTTCGCGCAACGGTATCCCCCGCATAGTAATTGTGGTGTTACTGTTGGGGTACACTAAGGTGTCATCGAGTGTATAAAAATTGAACCGTGTGCCGGCGGCGTTACTTTGAAACCGCGTGTATTTGGGCAATAATAGTGTGGCTTCACTTGGAGACACATTTCCTACCGTAATATCGACTTCCGCGCGCGAACCCGTCACCGACCGTGGAATATAGCCCACCTGTTTGGCCGCGGCGACAACCGAGTTGCGCAACTGTGCGGTTTGAAGAAACACCTCGTTGATGGCAAAATTGGTATACCACCCGTGGTAATACGCATCATAGGCTAGAATGTCAATGAGTAGCGACAGGGCGGACCCTTGAAAATTGTAGTCCTGAAACTCTGCGCGGTTTTCCAAAAACCGTTTAAGGTCAGCGCGTACGCGGTCAAAATCAAGCGGAACGAGTTGAATGTCGGGTGTTGATGCCATATGTGTTTACCGTAAGCGGCGCAATAACACGCCGGTTGTAACAAGAGTTGGCAAATTACGAATCATAAACGCAATTTCAATCCACAAGGTATTGGAGTCAAGATATTCCCCTGTGGGTTTTTTATCAAAATGCATGTCCACATACTGTAACGTAATTCGGGGTTCGAATTGTTTGAGCACGTCCGCAATATATTGCGCCAACACAGCCGTAGTGACCGTATTCAACGGTTCAAATAACACGCGGTTGACTTCACTCCCCACGCCGGGCTGAAACACCCGTTCATACAAACTGGTGAGCACTAACAGCTTCACGGACTGCTTGACCGACTCTTCGTCCGTCACTATTGCCACGTCCTTTGTAATAGGATCGGGTAAAAATGAAATGTCCACGTCGCTGTAGATGGCTGCCATATGCGTATTTAGCTACTCTGCCTAATAACATTGGTGTGCTTGCTCACACTCAGATTTCGAAGAATAGTCGCCACAGCCATCGGTGCCGGTGCCACACTCACAATTGTCAAGATAATCCACCCCGCCTGGAATGCGGTCTGAACCACCCCAACATCCCCCGCTAGAAGGATCGGAATCTTGACAGGGGAAGTAGTCATCACCTGATATTAAAGCGCCGGTAACGGTATCGATAATAATACCCGCTGACCCTGCCTGAGTTACATCCCCAACACCACTGCAATCTCCAGCGTTCGAACGCTGAATTCGACTTTCCCAATAGCCATTCCATCCTACGCGCCAATATCCATCACTAAATAGATCAGGATTTTGGGCTTTTTGTATCCAGTATGACACGTCAACGGGCTCACCGCATCCATCAATAATGGTTTCCGTTTCTGGATTTCTTCCATTAAACACCGTGCGAATATATGCCACAATAACCGACCGAAGATAGGATTCCGAAATATCCACCCCATCTGGAACTTTCCACGAATACTGCGTTCCATCGGGTCGCACACGAGTCTCTCCCGGTAGGGGAATGACGGGAATACACTCTCCCGCTTGACCAGATACACCAAATCTATTGTCCGCCATATCTTGTGGTGTGGCCGTGTCCAACCCTACTGGCTGTAACCGTTGTTGACGGTCGGCCAGCATTGTGCTAAATTGTTCACCAGAGGCCGCCAATTCTCGCCCTTCAGCACTTGCGGGTACCCATTGATACCAATGAAGGCCCTCTACGTGCGTGTCGTTAAATGCTTTCGTGAGTACTTGTCGCCGGCGACCCTCGGCTCGAAACGACACATGAATCCATACCTGACCGCCACCACTCACATCAAAACACAAAATTAATTGATCGTAGAGAATGTGATCGCGCATCCACTGTGCCAACGCAAAACATTTGCCCGCCTCAGTTAACGACCCCGACCCAAACGTAATGTCCATTGCTTCGCCCGTTTCGTGAGGGCTGGTGGTCGAATTTTCTGCGCGAAACCCTTCTAAAATAGTTAACGACCCCCAGCCGCGGCCTATCGCATATTGATTGGTTGGGGCATACACGTTTTCGGCCAATAATACTAACCGATACATAATTTCATCTTCAAGTAATCCTCGTTGGGGATACAGTCGCTCGATAGGGGTACTAATCTGAACGTGCTTGATGGCTTTTTCGGCAAGTTTTTTATGCGTTTCGTCAATCTGGAATGTCTGATTTAACGGATTAAAAAATCGCGGCGATTTCACTAATGACGCGGGGGTCTTAAACTGTCGGGGAACGGTTGGAAGCCCAGACCCAAGAAATCCCGATACTAAACTTGTTGCGGCTGACGCAGCAACGGTCTTGACTAACGGTTCTGCCATGGCGGCGGCGGACGCCGACAGTCCTTCTTTTAACGGACGACGAATTTTGTCTGGATCTAATTCCTCAATAATTTTGGCGCCTAGGTCTACCCCTCCGGCGATGGCCGTGACTTTCGACGCACCCCCACCTAATTTTCCAAATCCAAATTTTGGAAGTTTCACTTTTCCAAGTAACTTGGCGGCAAATGCTCCAGCCACCGGACCCAATGCCGCGCTGGCCGCCATAGATACGGCTTTGGATTTTAAAATTTTAGAGGTGGCACCTGCGACCTTATTTTTTAATTTGGATAATTTTTTAGATGTGCCACTGGCGGTTTTAATTTGTACAGATCGTGGAGGACGGCCGGACGCCAGTAAGGCGGCTACCGATCGAATATCACGAAATGCAAATTTTTTCTTTCCTGTGGTGTCTTTGGTATCAGTTGACATTGTCGATTATCCTTTTCCACCCCATCGCGATCCGTTATCGGGAGCACATACCGGTACAAACTGTGGGCGCGCCTCTGGACTATCCACAGAGAAAATAATATCCACTGGTTGATATTGTAGTCCATTGTACAATGGTACCGGGCTGCGATACATAATGGCATCAACGGCATGACCGTTGTATTGATTTTGCCCGCTGGTTTTATTAATATGACCCCATTCTGATCCTGAGTGTTCAATCACATATTCCGTAAACCGTCCCGCACCCGCATGGGTTCGAATATCATATTTGTCCGGATCTAGACCACTGGCGTCGTTATACAGTTTAACAATATCTAATGCCGGAATGTTTGCGGGAGTACCGCAAACACCTTCACCGCTGCTGACCCCTGCTCGACTTGATACCGTCAACATAGCCGTATTAATTTGCGGCACTTCAATGACCGGACTGGTAAAGTTAACCATCATATCTCGTAGGTGCAACCCACTATGGCCCAGCGGGTCGGTATCCGAATACATAAATTTTCCAAAATAGTGTTGCAGCGGTCGAAGCCGATACACTTGCAATGTTCCTGTTTGCGACGTCTGTCCCCACGGTGCCGTCAAAATAGCGACGGTATTGGATGCAACAGATTCTATTATCGCATTGGTGCCATTCAACTCAACGGTATCTCCAACCTCAAGGTCTTCATCAAATATCGTATTAGTGCCGCGCAGTTCACGGCTTCCCTCAGTCACTCGCACCGTGCCTCCCGATGGTAGTGGGAATGCGTGAGCGGGTTTGGGTTCAGCCGCGGGCGGAGTGGTATCGGATTGTAGAATTTGTCCAGCTTCGGCTTTATCCTTTTGTTGAAAATCGCCCAGCTCCACACTCAGATTAATATGCGTGTTATAACTTTCTATATTACCCACATCCTCTGGCGTGTCAAAGGCCCGACCGCGCAATTTCTGATACACCGTCGGCGTAGACGCCGAACCCGTTTGTTGTCCTGCGCCCAGCACTTGCGCGGATCGATACAAGGTAGGATTCGACAGCGGTAGCTCGCCTGGCTGTTCGGTCAGTAAAGAAATCGCCGGCTCGCCCGACGCATCCATCGAGTTTTCTTTGAGAGCTTTGGCAATGGCCGCATCGAGCACACTTAATGTCGCCGTGGGCGCCGGTGTCTGTAGTCCATTATAGAGTAGCGTGGCTGCCTTTGTGGTGAGTGCGAGTTTTTCCACGGTATTAGCAGTATTGTTGGCGGCCGTGAGCGTCGTAGATACCCCATTAAATCGAATATCGGGAGCACCACTCGCTTGTTTAATGGCCGCCAACCCCTTAGCGTTAATCGGTAGATTAACCTTCGGCACAAACGTTGGGTCGAGTGGATACTTATCATTAATCACTACACCGCCAGGCAACGACATCATGGGCGTGCCACCCGGACTAATTCCACCAATATCCACTTTTGGTGCATTTAAAAATATCTTATTGATGGCTTTCATTTCAATGTTATCGGCCTGTATTTTTAATTTTCCTTTAACATTAATTGCGGCATCGTCCTTGGCGTCAATGATTAATTCGCCTTTTCGAACGTGTAGTGTATATCCACCTTCTACCACAATATTATAATCGCCGGAGATAAGAACTTCATTATCGCCTATGGTGACATCTTGACGTTTTTTTACAGACTTATACTTTACACCACCATCGGGTCGCATTTCAATGTGCGACCCCGACCGATGATAAATGTGTATCCGCTCGGCGCCAGGGCTATCATCAACTTCAATAAGATGCCCAGCTTCGGATTCAACCAATACCGTATTATATGGATATGTTGGATTATACGACGGGGCGTCTTCTTCAATCGAGCCGGATCCACTCCCCATTCCAACCGCTGCGGCTATGGCCCCATTTTTAGCAATCGCCGATTTTAATGCTCCGGCACGCGATACCGTAGCACCGACCGCCGGCGCACCGGACCCCGTGGGTGTGCCGGTGCCTCCGGTGGTATCCGTAACCGTGAGCGCATTTAATACCGAGGCGGTAGGAGAAATGGTCTGATAGGGGCGAAATACCCGCGTATTTTTGTTTAACGCAGATGTGGGTTGTGCACTCGGTAATGGCGGCGCGGGTGCCGGCGGTGACCCTGTGGGGGTCAGTGGGCTTGGTTCGACCATCGACACCGGAGGAACAGTTACATCCGGGTCTTCTAGCTCTTCTTTGGTTAGTGGCGACATCTATTTCCTCGCATTCTAAATGTCCATTTCGGGATACCTATTAAACTGCTTGGCGTCAATCACATCGCGCATTCGCACACCAGGCAATACTCCAAGCATGACTGGTTGTTGTGCAATTTGACCATCCAGAAAAAACCCCAAGACCCACGAGGACTCTGCGGGAGACTTCACGCCGTATGGGTTGTTTAATGGTGCAACGGGAAGTGCCCACGGCAACTCTTCGGTAGGTAATAGCGTCTGGTCAGAGGTATGATAGCCAAAGATTCGCACTTTCGCTCGACCAATCTTCAACGGGTCGTTGCGGTCTTCGACCACACCAATCCACCAAAAGAACCCATTTTTACCCATAAAGTCATGGGCGCTAATTGAGCCAATGCGGTGGTTTTCTTGAAACTCCATACAAAATATTTAGACTACAACAAAGAATCGGTTACGGCTTCAAATGTGGTTTCGTACAAAAATGACTGACCTTTTCCATCACTGACCAGCGAATGTTTCGCACTAATAATAATATATCGACCCGACGCAATATCCATAACGGGTGCGCCAAGATTTTTATTGTTAATTGTTGTAGGAAATTCAATATTAACAATGCTTCCCGCATGAAGTTCTGGAGCGCCGGCCACACTACCACGAACACATCGTAACTGTAACCCAAGCAATTCGCGATTTCGGCCATCTAACGTTTGTGCAATAAAATTGTTGCGGTATTGCGCATCGGGATCTAAGTCAGTGACTCTAGGATTTTTTGCGCTAATATGTGTTGTAGGAATTAAAAATATGCGAGATGTTGCTGGTGTGCCTTGCCCCATAATCGGGGGATAAAAATCTCGACGATTTAATTTTTGGCGGTCGGCATATTCTACTGTGGATCCTGTTTGCGCAATACTAGACACTTCGACACTACACTGTCCTGATAATACATCAGGTCCGATAGTCACAGAAGAAAAATATCCCCGCGCTAACGCATACATGATATCAAATCCAGAAACGACTTGTAGTTGTTCGGCTTTAATTCGCGTCTTAGTGTTGCCTTGGTCGCGTAATCCCGCAAGCTCCGTATATAGTGTAGGAATATCTGGATTTTGTTTTGCAAGTTCTAACAATCGACGAAATGATGTAAAATGATATCCTTCTAATGTTTCAAAAAACATGTAGTTGGTTTCATTGGTTGCAGTTTGTCCTTGTAGCATCAGAAGTTGAATAACTTCCAACGGCCGCATATATGGCACAACAAACCGTATTTCTTTGTTTGTGGGTTCTCGTTCAACAAACTTTTTTGTACTAGCTAATCCATATGGTTGTTCTACAATATCTCGAACAATATTCTCAGGCTTGTCCCAATAAGAACGAGAAATTTTTCTGCCAGTAGAAGTTATAACTTCAGGGCTACAAATGCCTAACGTATATTCTTCATTGGCTCTATTGACTGGCGACCGATTAGATTGGTTATACACAGAAAACCCGTGTGGTCCAAATTTTCGTCGTTGTCCTGTTTCTCTATCTGGCACCGAAAATTCTAACCGTAACTGATCTAGTCCTCGCATAAATGCTAAGTTAGTAAGAGATTGAGTATCTCTAAAATATACTTGTCCCGTTAATCCTGGCGTAAACATATCTTCAAAAATGTCAATGCGGTTGACATATGACCGCACATCATCAAGAATTGCCTTTATTTTTTTTAAGTCGGGATCAGTAGGGTTGAGCAACAACGGCGATAATAGTTGCAACCGATCCATCGAAACCGTTTTATCGGCTGCGGGAGATGTGGCCACAGAAGAGTTTACAGTCATCTTATTTTACCAATGCATTAAATTGCGATACAAATTGCTGAAATGTTGGCAGCGATAACCGTTTAATAGCCCGTCGTTGATTGTTTAATGACGTTTCATAATCAAATATGCTAATGGTGCGGCGTGTTGACGGCATTTGGTTATTATACAATTCTTCGTCCACCACAAACTCTTGGTTAGTTGTCGTCTCTCGCCACAAATATTGATAAACTTGCGAATTACTTGCTGTCACGCCGTTATTGGCTCCAGGCGCAGATTCATATTTCATATTCATATAATTATAAAATTGCACCTCGCTCATTGGCCAATCATACAAATCTTTCATGCCATTGGATAGCATTACAACCCAAGCATACTCGGACGATCCATACCATTGGGCCGCCAAAGTATCGGGCCGATCACGGTCTTGAATTATATACGTTTCATAAGACCCCGCTTCAAAATCAACTAAAAATTGCAATGCCATATTTGGCACCGTACGCACAAACTCTTGGGCCACTCCATTAATAATTTCGGTGGTGTGATATTTAACGGCGGGAAAATTTTGAAAGTATCGCATATACTACTCAGTTAGAATCGAAACCGCAATCCCGTAGGCGCTGTTCCTTCAATATTGGTAACAATTGGGTCTATTCGTGCTTTATCTCCCGTAATACGATCTCGTGTCAGTAATACCATTTCTTTGAACGTCATATCTAACGTAATTTTGGCAGGATACTGTTGTTTGTTATTTTGTGGCACTAATAACTTTGGACTGTCGGCGCCACCACTGTAATCTACATTTAACGATTCGAGCACCGACGGCAATAACGTAAACGTCGTATCTTGAACAGAGTGTGTAATTTGAAATTCAAACGGAAAATCAAAAAACCCTCCGGCGCTTGTCAGTGCACCCGTTCCGGGTCTTGGATGCATTGCATACTTGAACACCGTAATAATGTCGTCAATAATCAAAGATTCATTTAGACTTCGTGGCATAAACACATACGAAAATGTGTGGTTTCGAAACCCCATATTTTGAAATACGTTTTCGGTATACGGATTATCAGCCACACCAAAAAACACGTTTAACGCTTGTGACGCATTCGACCCACCAGTTTGATTTGCAAAGTCATTAATCACCCCTGACACGGCCGATTGAATTCCTATTGCACCTTGACTTACCGCGGTTTTTGCCACGGCTTCACCCAGACCCTTAGCCAAATTTCCAAGACCGGCATCGTTTGCTTGTGCTTTACCCGCAAGTTCTGCTAATACATTTCCCGCAGCACCCAATGACTGACCCAACTTAAACTCGCTATACGTAGCTGTATAATCGGTCTTTAACGCACTGGTTGGCGTTGGCAACGCAATCGCATACGTGGGTTGTGGTAAGTTGGTAAACAGCGCATCCGTCGTTTGAGTAGAATACAATCCGGCGGCTGCTCTCTTATACGGCATAAACAGCGTAAACGGAATTGTTTGAAGTGGAGTGCGGCCTTCAACGAGACGACCCCCAAGCCCCTCGGGATACGCAAGAACAGATCCGCTAGATGTAGTCGGTAGATTATTCAACGAACGACTTTGATACGCTCCGTTGTCTAGGTATTGCGTAAAGACGTTACTTGCCATATATCCTCGCTCTAAATAGAAGGGGCATCTTATTCTATATATGGCACTCAAAGGACGTTTCTTTCCGCGCAACCCGCACAAATACCTCGGGAATCCACAGAACATTGTGTTCCGTAGTGCCTGGGAACGCACCTTCATGGAATACTGTGATACGCAACAAAGCATTCTGCAATGGGCGTCCGAAGAGATGACCGTGCCGTATTACTTCACGGGCGACAGCAAATGGCATCGCTATTACCCCGACTTTGTGGTCAACGTCATAACCAAAGACAACGAACGTCAAACATGGATGGTCGAGATTAAACCGTCCAAACAGGTCGCGCCACCGGTCACGCGATCGCGCGGCGGCAATCAGCGTCGCTATCTACGCGAAGCCGTCGAGTATGCCCGTAATCAAGCCAAGTGGACGGCGGCCAGAGCGTTTTGTGCCAACAAAGGCTGGAAGTTTGTCATCATTACCGAGAAGGACTTGTATCCCAATGCCCGATAACATGCTCGACCTCATTATCGCTCGGTACCTGCGTGGTGGGGTCAATGTGCGGGGAGCACTCCACGACTCGGTTCCTACGGAAAGTCCCGCCACGGGAGCGCCAGCGACGGCCAATACACTACCTACGACACTGGGGGTCTCGTTCGTTCCTCTAACCAACCAGATTGGTTCCTCTCCGACCACCCTCGTGAGCGATTCGTCGGTACTGTGGGCACGACACGCGACCGAGATTCTGGGCGGCATTAAGGGGAGTGATCAAGCCGATATTATTGCCAAATACAGTGAGATGCGCAGTATGCTCATTGACCCGCGCGGCGTGGTGCCGGGGTTCTTCTATACGTTTCGCTATGAAGCGAAAACGGTGGACCAGTATGATCGCTATCCGCTAATGCTGGCCCTCAAGAAAGACAACAAGGGTATTTTTGGCATGAACTTTCATTACCTACCCCTCAAGCTGCGGTTTGCGTTGTTTGAAGCCATGATGCCCCTGATTGTGCCGTTACCCGTGCAACAAATGAGTCTCATTTATCTGACCTATGAAAAACTGAAGCGCCGGCGAATGGTCGGCAAATACCCGACCCTCAAGCGATATAGCTTTGCACAAATCAAAAGTCGCATGGTGTTTATCTCACCGTTGGAGTGGGCGGTGGCGCTGGCGTATCCGAGTGAGCGGTTTATGCACACGACCCAAACTCGCGTATGGAACGAAAGCCGGAAAAACCTCAAGAGCTTATAACGAACCGCACTAAATATTCATATGGCAAATCTTTTCGACCCTAACGCGTTTTTTCAAAAAACGGCATACTATGCCAGTCAGGGGCGGGGTGTATTTAAGCTCAACACGGTGCCTGGGGTATTACAAGCTGCCGGTATTACGGCAAATTCTCCAACATGGGCACTCTGTGCTAATGGATTGATGGCCAAATCCGTCAGCACGCCTGGCTATTCCCTTGCTACATTTGAAGAGTTTAGCTATATTGGACCGACACGCAAACACGCCCACACACAAATTTTCGGTCCTCTGACAATTGAATTTTTCTTGATGGGGCAGACGCCACAAGAAGCCGAATCTATTTTCAACATCTTTACGCTATGGCAAGAAAAAATTGCCGGAGCACGGTGGGGAGCAAACGAAGCTGCACGAGGCTCGCGATCGGACTCTACATTTTTTGCGGTTGAATATTATGATAACTACCATACAGACGCAACGTTTGAAATTTATAGTCCGCACATAAGCCCTGGCGGCATTGATAAAGAAATTAAACCTATCATCTCAGTTAAGTATTTCGAGGTGTGGCCGCAAGCCATCGGGGGGTTTAATACATCGTGGGAGTCACAAGATACTCCAGCGACACTTTCGGTTACTTTTGAATACTTTCATTCAATTTCTCGTCCATCTACTTAATGTGTGAGGTTCAGTTATGAAATTACCCGTGCTCGATACGTATGCGTTCCCTATTACTTTGCCGTCATCTGGAAAAATTGTGAATCTTCGCCCGTTTTTAGTGCGCGAAGAAAAATTGTTGCTTATGGCACAAGAATCCGACAATTATGATGACCACATTGAAGCGATTGCTCAAATTATTAAAAACTGTTCTAACGATGAGGTTGATCCTCGATTAGCGCCCTATTTTGATATTGAATACTTGTTGCTTCAGCTACGCGCCCGCAGCGTGGGAGAAATTGCAACCCCCGTATATGTGTGCCATAACAAACCCAACGGAGATGATATTGAATGTGGTGCGCGCACACCCGTCAACATCAACCTCACCGAAATTCCCGTGGAGCACATTAACACCGACCCCGAGGCGTTTTTGTTAAAGCTATCGGATAAGTATACGCTGCATTTGAAATATCCGACTGTCTACACCATCCATCACCTTATTCTTGCCGCACAAAACGAGGGGCAAATTGGCGCTCAATCATTTTTGACGGCGTTGTGTGATGTATTTGATACGCTCGAAAACACCGAAACTCACGACACCTATAATTTTACAGATTATACAAGCGAAGAAAAAATGGAGTTCTTAGAATCGCTGTCGCCGCGCAACTACGCCGAATTAATTGAGTTCTTGGATACTCTTCCGACTGTGGAAAAGAATATTACTTTTACTTGCGAAAAATGTCAGTTTGAACATCATCTGTCGCTGTCGGGAGTCACGGATTTTTTAGACTAGTGGCGCGGTATGATACCCTCGCCAACCATTATCAGACTATTTTTACCTTAATGCAGGAACATCGCTGGTCGTGGGGAGACATTCAAAACATGATTCCGTTCGAGCGCGACATTTATATTATCCTGTTAAAACAATGGGTAGACAAGAAAAACGAGGAAATTGCACAGCAGCAGCAATCTCGGCAACTACGATAAATAAACAATATGGCAAAAGGTTTACCTAAATTTAGCGAAGACGACATTCTCAAAGCGTTGCAGGAGCGCAAACGCACCGTAGACGCCACCCGAGCACTTAGAGGTGGCATGGTCGCGACGCTTGAAATTAAAAGTCAGTTTGATGACAGTCGAATGGACGTTATTCGTGATATGAGCCAAAAAGAGGCGGATCGTATCATAGGCGTTGTCCGTAATGAAGAAATGAAACTGGCCGGCGCAATGAAAAGTGCCGCAACAAATCAAAACCAGCCACTAATTCAATTATTAAATTTTTATCGTGATAGCTTACAACGGATATATTATCAATCTACACAACAAAAAACTGCCGTAATTGGCGAGAGTGAAATTGAGCAAACGTATTTACCGCAAATTGAAAAACTCATTCAAGCTATTAAACAAGATAAAATTTTAAAAGAATATAAAGTCACTACGACTGTATTACAGTTGGCAGAAAAAATTAAACAAGAGTTAGTTAATCGCACCAAATTAAAAACCAAGTTAAAAGATTCGGCTAAAAATAAAATTTCTGGATTTTTAGGTAAAGACTCTGCATTTAGCAAGTCCAATTTAGTTGGATTAGCCCTAAGCGCATTTTTAAATCGAAAACAATCTAAAAATTCATATGCAATTGCGGCACAAAATAATCAACAAAATTTAAATACGCAACAGGCGCAAACTCGTGCCGAAACTGACGCGGTTGAATTTGAACAGCAAAAACAGGATGCGGCCAAAAAAGAACGGGACGCAATTGCAGAAAAGGCGCGCCGGCAACGAGCAAAAAAAGGAAAAGGAGCCACGCCTGAAGCAACCACCACCAAAGTGAGCGACACTAATATGGGGGTCAGCCCCATTCTTACTGCGGACGGAACAACACAACCGGCGGTTACTCCCGGTGGGTCGGGTCTAGTAGGTGCAGACGGTCAACCTCTTTCCTCATTGCCAACCGCTCCAGAATTAAGTGCCCCCGTCTCTAGTTCGTTGGACGGGAGTGGCTCGGAGATCGTGAAAATTTTGTCGCAACACACATCATTGCTCGGCAAAATTTTTGGTGTCAACTCGCAAATGCTCAAGCTCCAGCAAGACAAAATGGCCAAAGATGCGGCGGCGGCTGAAGAGTCCGGACTTGAAACACAAGGTGGAGGCAAAGAAAGAACAGGTCTATTACCAACCGCCACGAAAGAAGAAGAAGAACAAGGTGGCGGCGGATTCATGGGATTAGCGATGAATTTGTTATCCAGTCGCTTTCCGATGTTACGTGGATTACGTGGAGCAGGTGGGTTACTTCGTGGTGGTGCTCGGCTCGGTGGTGGGTTACTTCGTGGTGGTGCTCGGCTCGGTGGTCGATTGGCGGGGTTAGGATTAGGCGCCGCGGCGGGCGCCACTGCAACTGCGGTCGCATCCAGTAGTGCAGATGATATTGCTAAAACCGCTACAAAAGCAATTGGCACAGAAACCGCCGAGGCCGCTACAAAAACATTAGGGAAAAAAGCCGCAGAAACTGGTGCTAAAAAAGGAATATCTGCGTCCATCAAAGGACTAATCAAAAAGAAAGTGCCTTCAACTATTGGAAAAATAGTTGGTAAAGGAATTCCGGGTCTAGGTTGGCTTATTGGTGGTGGATTTGCGATTAGTCGTCTCGTGAAAGGTGACGTGGTTGGTGCGGGCCTTGAACTAGGCGCGAGTGCAGGATCATTACTTACCTCAATTCCGCTTACAATTGTTTCATTAACACGAGACGTTTATACCGAATCATACGGCACTCCACCAGAAATAGATTCGGAAGCTGCCCCGCGATTAGGAGAAATTAAAACAGGAGTCACCGAAGCAGTTGATGAAGAACTTGAAAAATTAGGATTAAAAGAAAAAAAGAAAGACGACGCGGTCATACAAAAAAGCGAACAAGACCTTGAAAGTGCAAAAGCAGAAACACCACCACCCACCAGTGGGGAAACAACGCCTACAGCAACTGAAGCGCCACCAGCACCCTCAAGCGCGCCGCCGACGGCGGGCCCGGCGGGCGGGCCAGCACCGACAACGACGGACGCGCCCGCACCTTCGGCCCCACCGGCACCAAAACCTTCGGGGTTTTTTGGTCGTCTTGTCAAAGGAGCTACGAAAGCTCTTCAGTATGCAACTCCAATTGGATTAACATATACCGCAACTAAAAAAATGATGTCGGATAAATTATTTGGTGGTGGACAATCGGGCGGTGGCGGAGCCACTGGTTCATTTGCTGGTAATCCATCAGAAGTATTAGAATTTGGTGGGGAATCGGGTCAATTACAAAATTTTCAAGGTCTACATCCTGCCATTCAAAATAAAGTGCTGGCCGCGGGGCAGGAATATCTTCAAAAAACAAAAAAGAAACTTAAAGTTAATAGTGCCAAACGAGATCCCGCAAAACAACAGCAACTGTGGGATGAATCCGTTAAAGCCGGACGTCCCGGACGTGGGCCTAGTGGAATGGCCATCGCTAGACCGGGAAGAAGTCGTCACGAACGTGGTTTAGCTATAGACATTCAAAATTATAGAGATCCAATTGCGGTTGCAGCATTAAATCGACAGGGTCTTTTTCAAGGCGTTCCGGGCGACCCAGTGCACTTTCAGCTTGATGGAAATCCATCACTCGATCAACCAGTAAGCCCCGCAGAGGGTGCTACAGATACCGGTGCGAGTCAATCTACCGGAGCGGCAACACAAGCACCACCAAATGTCGCAGAAACTGGTGGAGGAAACGCCGGCTCGGCCCCACCCGCTCCCACCACAGCGAGTGCGGGGGGTGATACCACCGCGACAGGTCGTGCGGTGATTGCAGGAAGTATTGCAGCTCCTGCCGCGGCCCCCGCTGGTGGTGGAGGCGGCAATGTCACCAACATTATGCAAGGGGGAACGACTCTCGCCGGTGGTGGCGGTGGTGGTTCGGCATCAACGCCAATTCCTGCACCCATCGACCGCGAACCCACCATCCGTCGCATTCTCGACGGTGCGCTGACCTAACAAAAAAACCCCACGGATGTTGCCATCCGTGGGGCTTCTCATACTCAACACGCGCGTGAATTATTCGTCGTCAAACTTCGACAACCGCGAATCCACATCCTCATCCTCATCATCAGACACCGCAGGCGGCGTCCACGGGCGTGCAGCCGACGGCGCAGGTGCCGCCAGTTCTTCCGTGCGACCCAACGACCGACGCACGGGAGCTTCGCTAGGCGCATCGTTCGGGGTGAGATACGCACTCGTATCAAACCCCATGACGCGATCCAACTTCTTCTTCAGGTCATCGTAGGCCTTGAACTTCTCGGGTGCCACGATCTCCGTGAGCGACCGCAGGTTGTTCAGGGTCTGAAGAATGGCCTTCTCGTCACCCTTCAGGAGCGGCGACGGTGACTCAAACACCGAGTCATCATAGTTGGGATACCCTGCCTGCTTCTTCTGACGCAGACGGAAGTTGGCTCCCTCAATGACGTGGAACGGATCAAACGGCGTATCCTGCTCGTATTCCGGTTCGATGGCCTTCTTGATCTTCTCGAAAATCTTCTTGCCATAGCGGAACAGAAACACCTTGCCTTCATTCTCGGGGTTGCCCTTGTCCTGAATGACATAGATGTTGGACACGTAGGTCTGCTTACGGGACTGCTTGCGCACCTGATCGCGCAGGGCTTCGTCCTTCGTGCCCCACAGACGGCTGTTGTATTCGCCGAGCGGATCGTTCTCTCCGAGCGTGGTGCGGCTCAGCTCGATATACCAGCCATTCGGGCCTTCAAACGCATGACGATAGAACGTCACGAACGGCAACGACTCGGGAGGCGGTGCCGGCAGAAAACGAATAATGGCGCTGCCATTACCCGCCTTATCGACGGTCGGCTTCCAATAGCCTTCATCGGAGTTAGAGTTTTCCCCCGTGGTCGTTTTAACGGCGGCACGGAGCTTATCGAGCGAGGTGGATTTCAAAAGTGAGTGAAACTGTGACGGGGACATACAGACTTTCCTTTCAAATAAAATGACATAGGTAACATAGGTTCATCGGTAACAAACAGCGCATAGTATACCACTAACCCAACTTATCTTGCAAGAACGAATTATCTTTGAGCATCCGTTTTTGTGCCAATTCCTCCATGAGCGCGACTTTGAGTTTTGACGTGAGTAATTTTTTGATGGATTCGTATTCCCGATCGTGATGTTCACACAGGGCCAAAATGGCATCAAAATAGGAAAGGTGATACCGACGCACCAGCGTTTCTACCACACGCGTGAATTCCTCGGGTGTCGGCACTGGTGCCGTTAAACACTCATCGGGGCGAGTAAACATTTTGCCATAACCATTCATACGCAATCCACATTATAATCCATAAAATCGATGTTGCCCTACGGTCGCCACATACGTCAGGGTCTGTGACCACTTGGGAGAAATATCCACGCGATGAAAATGGGTCACGGGATATTCTTCGGTAATTATATCACGTTCTCGCAGAAGTTGACGTGCCAATTGCACAAACGACGCCGGCGGACGGCGTGACCAGTTTCGATAATTCAACGTCCATGAATACTGATACGGCTGATAGACGACGCCACACACGGACTGTGGATAATTCGCACTTGTCATGCGATTGAATACCGTGGCCGCCACCGCCACAATTCCTTCATGCGGTTCGCCCCTCGCTTCAAAATAGAGATTCTGGGCCAAGCACACGATGGACTGTGTGGGTCGTTTGGGGGCCGCAGGAGTCTTGGTGGATGGTCGTGCCGGCGCCGACGAGACCGGCGCCACGCGGGCATCGAGTCCGTCGCGCAGAACTCCAGCGGTGGACGTCTGTGCGGGGGACAACACATAGGCGGGCAGAAAGCATAGCAATACTATTCCACACGCCAACATACGACTTCCCCATATACGAAGTGCGTTGATCATACAAACTCCTTTCGAGGAAATGCGAACGATTATCATACACTATACTCACTCACTGTACACGCGGTCGTGCCGCGCCAATAAAAAATGCCGGGTTGGGTGCAGCGGAGCCGGCGCGCTGTTGTGAACACTTCTGTTGCCAGGTGGCTCACGGGAACCCCTGATACCCGTAGGTATCAAGTAGCAGCACTAGGCTGCCATAGCGAACTGATATTGGTCAGTTCTGGGTGTCTCTGTTTAACGACAGCGACTTGTCGAGTGCCTCCATCGCATTCCAACTCCGCCGAATCGATTCTACGTCACCCCCGTAACTGGATTGGTGGAGGTGTCGGGCTCTGCCCCCGAGTCTTCTTGCGGTCAAACACGACTTCATCGAACACTATACTCTATTTAGACGACCTCATCCCCAATATGTTCCTCGGGTGTGTCAATCAACTCGTGGCCTTCCTCCAGATGCAGCACTGAGGCAATTTTGCTCACGGCGTCGGCAATGGCCTGATTGTTACCGGCAATATTGGCGTAGTAAATCTTCGTGATGATGCTGTCACACCACGCGTGATATTCTGCAATCGTGCGAAATTTTCCTCTCGGCATAGGGTTATCCTAACTGCGTGTTCACTAAGGTGGCAAATTTGTCAATCCGTTCGCGCAACAACGGACGATGCACCGCCACATCACTTTCTTGCCAGAGAATACGATCCGGTAACAACTGCGCAATCACAATAGTATCAATGATACCAGACTTCCAGTGTTCTGTCAACGCATCGGCATAAAACGCGGCTTGAATGCCGTAGTTCTGCAAGCGATTGCCGGTCTTCGGTTTTTTGCCGGTCTTGAAATCCAGAATCGCATACCGGCCGTCGTGCAACTGAATGGCCATATCCAAGCGACCCGCCAGCCCATACGTCGAGGACACCACCCGCGTTTCCGAGGCAATGACGGACGCAATCCGCGCATTCAACGTCTGCCCCAGCAACGCCGCATACGATATATCGTTGGGTTCGGTCAAATTGGCCCACGCCACGGGCTGTCGAGCGACGAACTGTTCGCAGAAGGTATGCCATTGCGTGCCTCGCCTTGCGGCGGTGGATGTAATGCGCGTCGCGGCGTCATGCCCCACGGCGGTGCGCCACTGTTTCAACGCGTTATTGCCTTCGTCATCGGTGGCACTAATCATTGTCGTGATCGACGGATAGTATTCCCCCTGATACACATACCAACGTTTGCCGTCGCGCATCGTTTCATTGAGCGTGATCGGCAACGACACCGGCGCAAACGTAATCTGCGACGGCGGCAACACCGCCGCGTGCGGTGCCGGCTGAAACGGAATCGAGGTGGAGCGCCAGAGGGTCGTCGTCATATGGCACCTAGTATAGCACGGATTCCTAAATAGCGTATAAGGAGACGTCTATGGATATTCATGCTCTTGCTGTTATTGGTATCGCGTTTGTTCTTGGCTGGGCCACGTCCCGCATCGTGTCCTCATGGACGCGCACACGCACCCTTGATTTACCGCACATGCCGCCGGGGCCGGATGGCGGAGATCTGGGCGATATCGACGACATCGACGACGGGAACACGCCGCCGCTGGCACGATAACATCGGCCGTATTAGATCATTCGTTTGCCTGGCACAGGCACGTGCATCGTGCTTCGATGATGCTTTGATTTAATTTGTGATAATTTATCGGTCCATGCCGAGGGAAGCTGTGTGCGTCCCAGTCGCATGGCATCGCCAATATTCGGTGCCGACACACATAACTCGACCGTCTCGGTGTGTTCACACAGCGGACAGGGTTCCTGTGTCGGTTGCTCGCGTTGTGCAATGGGTAATAATACGTCGAGAAAAACCGCATCACAATGTCGGCATCGATAATCATACATGGGCATACGTTAGAACTTTCTCAAAAAAAGAAAATCGCCATACCGGATCATAGGTACATTAGTATTTATATGATATCTGTATGATGACTTGCTAGGTTGCGGGTGAGGACACCTCTCCCATTACGGGAGTAAGTGTACCTCACGACTTGCTTCGGCGCGGTGCCATCAGTCGGATCACTGGTAAGAGGAGATTACTGCCGGCGGTTATCCTGTACCGGCCCACGGTCGAACAATGGCTCCAGCCTCTCGCATTACTGCACAACGGGATGACAAACAACCATTACCAGCTAATCATTTGTCACTGTGGGTCGTCAGGCGTGACGTGGTCCACATCTTTGTCGTTCATTATGATGTTCCCATCATACACGCGGGGTCTCCGCTCGCACGGGTTAAACGGGCATAATAGCCGTCGCACCGTACTGACTGTGTTATAGCATACTAAACAATTACGTCACTGTCAAGCGATTTGTTTACCGAAATCGCCCTTGCGTTAAATTTAATCTCGAAAACTCTGCCCGGTCTACTAATTTGACAAAGTTTCCCCGACGATCGGAGGCGACAAACCCTTCATGGTTTCCCGCCACCATCCCCATATCTGACGTATAGAACGTCTCTAAGGTTCCCACCGTATTGAGTTTTTGAATGACAAACGTTTTAATCGTGGTGATCGCCTGCTGCCAGGCTAACACCTCCACGAGCGCATCTTCCTGTTCCATCACCAGTTTGCCGAGCAGCGCATACTTCTCGGTCGCCGTTTGTTTGCCGGCGGCGCTACTCTTTTTTGCGGCATCCTGCTCACCGCGCGTGGTCAGATGGGACACAAACCGCGCCACAAACACTTTGGGGCTCAGCGTAATCGGATCGCCGCCGCGCACCAACGCATTTTGAAAAATCATAAACTCGGATTGCAGTAATGGCGTGTTTCGCAGGGCCGACAGAAATCCATTCCCCGAGAGTTTTGTGGTGCGACTCTTTGCGTCGGCAATCAACGTGTTGAGCGTTTGCGTCTCGGATGCGGTGAAACTCAGCGACCCCGATAAATCCTGATAGCGCGACGAAATGAGCACGACCGTACGTGGGGGTCTCAGCGTCGAGATCTCCGCGCCAGGCGCAGCGTGGAGGGTCGCCAGCGAGCTTCCAGTGTAGGTGGTGTGAAAGCAGACACCAAACGTTGCAGCCGTAATTTGTTTGCCAAATACACTGTCGCTCGGGACACCATACACGATGGTATTGGGTTTGAAGGTGACATACGAGCGACCCTCAATTTCTTGTGTTTTCTTCAATGCGGGCGTGAAGAGCACGTCCCCTTGTAGAATGCGGGGAAACGTCATGCCCTTGAGTGCCGTGAAGGCCACCGTCATGGTGTCAATCAAGCCATCTTTGCCTGCGTAGAGCGTTTTGATGTCGTCCACCGACTTAGCAATGCGAGGCGTTTTCGCAAACGCACCTTTGGTGCCGACAAAAAAGCGGCCATCCGCAGGGTCATTCCCGACCACGATGGCCGGTGCCCCATCCACCTTGACGGTCAGGTTGACAGGTGCGTTTGCGTGACCCGCGAAGAATGCTGTGAGACCGTTCAGCATCGTGATAGCACGATTGGCGCCCGCCGCATAGTCGGTAATAACCAAATCTTCGATGTGGGTCAAATGCGTAATGACATTTCGACTCGATGCTTCACGAAGCACCGGCGCGACATGAACGGTGTTCCACACAGAAAAGGGGAGGACGTTCATATTAGGATATGTCCTTCAGGGCGGAACGGAGTTTCCATGCCCACTTGTCGTGGGCGAAGATACGGTCTTGTAGCTTATTCTCTATGCCCGTATCTCCCACCGCCGCGGCGGCGTCTTTAGCGCGACGAAGGGATTCCAGCACGACGGTGTTCGCCTGAGACAGGTCGTCGAGTAAGAGCTTGGGCGCGCCGGAGTTAAGCGGAAGGGCATGCACGGTGCTGAGGGCCGCAATTGCGTGAATAGAGTCGGGGGCATAGTGCGAATGAAACCGAATCGCTTCCGCAATCATGTCCACCGAATCGAAGGTGTCCTGATACAGTTCTTCGAAGAAGGTATGCAGCGGACCAAACAGCGGACCCTCGACATTCCAATGGGCACTATGCGCACGAAAATACATGCCATAGACGTTGGCCAATAAGTCAGATAGGGTTCCAATAAATGTTGTGGTTTGCTCCATTTGGTGCTCTCACTCTATTTATAAAAAACAACGGGGGGAACTTGCGTTCCCCCCGATTCATGCTATACCGCAGCCGATAGCGTCTGAGAGATAGGAATGGTTCGTTTGCGGTCCTTTTCGGGAAGCACGTTCTCCACGGTAATCGTGAGAATACCGTCCTCTAGGGATGCGTTCCGCACTTCGGCGGTTTCCACAAGGGGAATATGCTTTTCAAACGAGCGCAGCGCCAATCCTCGATAGAGGTATTCCTGTTCGGCGGACGGGGCGGGTTTGGTGCCAACAATCGAGAGCACTTGCTTTTCGACGGTAATCTGCAAGTCGGACTCACGAAATCCCGCGACGGCAATATCCAACGCATACAGGTGTTCTCCGACCTTTCGAATATTATGCGGCGGATAGTTGGTCGTGGATTCGTTGACATACGAAATGTTTCGTCGTAGGTCATCGAGCAAACGGTCAAACCCAACCGTATGCTGATAGAGTTCCGCAGGAACGGAGTGGTCTTGCAGGGCATTAAACAACGAACGAAGGGCGAGCTGAGTCATAATAGTCCTCCTTTTGAGCGACTGTAATTCGTTCACTGCCCCCGAAGGCAACAGTGAACTACGGTTATACTATTATATAGCAGTTTGTGCACATACTGACTGCATAAATGTCGGCACGTCACGTTTTTTCCACGAGGCAAATCCACGTTTATATTCGCGGTAGTATTGCTGGTAGGCCGCAATGGTGGCATCCCAACTATTTCCCGGAACTCGGCAATCGTCCGGCATACATTGCGGTGGCGGCACCGCAGCCCCACCCCCCACAATGGACGGCGTCACGGCCAGCAGGTCGCGTAGTCGTGCGGTGCTGTGCACTTTTCCATAGCGATACGTATACTCATCGAGCAGCGCACAGTAGAGCTGATATGCCCATGCATAGTGTTCGGGATGGTCACCCACCCACTTGGTCGAGGGATGGTTCTTGTGTGTGACTTTATACAGCGACTCGGCCAGCGGAGAGTTCCAGCGATGATGCGCCGACGACAGCAGTTGCGCGGTTTCAAGAATCATTTTAACTACGTGTTTATCAACGTGTAGTTCGGCTGCACGAACGGGATTGTGATCGAGCACAAAAATATTCATGTCAATAGTATATCACTCTTGTGGAGCATCCGGTGGTGTAGGATTACATTTGCCACAAACACATGGACACGATTTCTTTTCAAAATTTGTGCCAAGTAGTCGCGCTTCTTCGTCCGGTGTCACATATCGCATGAACGCGACGACATACTTGCCGTCATCGTCTTTCGCGACTTCAACCGCCCAATTATATCTTGGAGGAGGATTCCAGCCAAAATATGCGCCGATTTGGTCAATAAATTTGCCACGGTCAGATTCGGAAATTTTTTCGGCACCTGCCCGTGGACCCGCGTCAAACCCAAACTGGGTGACCCAATTTCGCAGCATGGGTCAATCGAAGCCGTCGGACGTAATTCCTCCAAAGCCTCCATGTGCTGTTAGAATGTTTGTCAGCAGCTTGTAGCCACCAGAACTTTTTAATCCGACGATGGGCTTATTGGTCTCAGACATATGTCTCCTTATAGTAAATCAGGAAATGCTTTCTTGACAAGGTCTTTCGTAATAGGAAACGCTTTATTCAACGTTTTGTTTTTGGCCCCGAGTAACACTTTGACCTCGTCGGGGTGCAGGGATTCGAGCAGTTGAATGAACTGCATTTCCAGTCGATACTTTGGCACGTTGCGGTGCTGGTCGGGTGTGCTACGGTTCATGAGTTCCGCATTCGCCCCGAGCATTGACTGGCGCACATTGCCCACATACCGATTGAGTTGCTCAACCTTGGCGTTGAACTCTTGCCCTTCTTTCTGAAGCGTCTTGGCCCGTTCAATCGCCTTATTCAGTCGCACCTTCGCTTGCTCAATCGCCTCGCGGGCGTCGGTGATTTCTTGTTCGGCTGCACGATACGCAGCAATCATTTCCTGAAGTTCCTTGCCCTTCTCTTCTTGTTGGGCTTCAAGTTCTTCCAGTTGAGTGCGCTGTGTCTGCGTCAGGTCTTCCAGTGCCGAATCACTCGCTTGCAACCATAGATAGCCGAGCTTGCGGGTTTCCGCAAACAACGTGGTTTCCGTCTGGTCAATCTGATTCTTGTTGGGGGTGAATGGAGGGTCACCCTCGGGGAGATTATACGCAATTGAGGGGTCGAACGCGTGCTTGAGCATCAGGCGTAGCGTCGTGCTATCATTTTGACGGAGCCACTCGACCTTCTTTGCGACGGCACCTTCCCCCGTAAAATCTTTAAGTTTGCTGAGAATCTCCGAAATCTGTAGCTTCATCGCCATACATATCCTTTTCTGCTCACAAGAGCATGATATAGATTACCTACGAGTATTTAGACATCTCGCCAATTGCTCACGATAGCCAGATCGAGCGCGACAAGCTCATCATTGTATGCCACATTGCGATACCGGCCGCGGTTGACACATTGAGCGACCGCAGAATGCCAGGTTGCGGAATTGTATAACAGAGTTCCGCACGACACACCTCTTCAGGAATGCCCTGTTCTTCTGACCCAAAAACCAAGCAGGTGGGCGTAGCAATACTTTCGGGCTTAAAGTCATAGACGGGAGCACCGCCCTGTTCAATGATGATAGGTGTGTACCCGTTCACGCGAATAATTTGCATGGCCTCAGACCAGTCAAAAAGTTCCGTTTCGGTGGGCGACTCAAAGTGCGCCAGTTCGATGTAGTTGTGGGCACCGACAGTGCTACGCCGGTCGTATTTCTTTTTGCCAAAAATAAACACCCGCTCGGCACCAAGCACACACGCGGTGCGAATGATCACCCCCGTATTGAGATCGCCGGTGATATTGGCCAATGCGACCGCATATGGTAGCTGCCGTGTTTTGGCGACTTCACGCAGATCTTCCACCGAAAGGTGCTGCAACTCGGTCATAACATTGAACGGGGTGAGTTTAGGCGGTGAATCCGTGTGCATGATATTATTTTTTACTGTAATGATTCTTGGCGTTATAGCCGTTCACGACAAAACTTCCGGCGGCGGGTTGCCGCACGACGGGCGCGTGACAGTGAGGGCACACGGCGTTTTCAGAGGCCGCATAGGAGGGAAAGAACAGCTCCGATGTGCGGTTGCATGTCGCGCAGAAAAAATCCCACAGAGGCATATTAGCGTCCGTCGTTCATGCAATGCCACGCCGAATAGCACACCTTTGAACAAAACACATGCGTGTCCCACTCGCCAGTTTTTTCATTGATGTACTGATAATTCATCGGTTGATCTTTGCTGTTACTTTTCGCGCGGCCACAAAATTCACAATCACGAAATGCATTACCGTGTACAGAACGACGTGTCAAAGTTTCAGTTGCCATGATACTCCTCAAAAAATCACAGGTGCATAGTATATCAAAATTATTCGAATTTGCGAAGAAGATGTTCGGGAACGTCAGTGCGGTTACGACTGTTCGGCTCGGAGGCAATACTGAAAGATTGCTCTTCTGCCGATAGTATTGTGGGTGGTAAGACTGAAGACGAGGGGGCATCCAACGTATTGCGAGTGAAAAGAATATTTGCGGCAAGTAATAGCATGATGGCCAAGGGGTCAAACACTGATATCAGAATGAGGGTAAGCCAGACCACCGATTGGCGCACGGTTTCAACGTCGTCGGTGCCGTAGAGTGTTTGCGCCACATACCGAAGCGGTCCAATATCTGCGGTGGCTTTGTTTGATTCCGTTTCTGTGGTCACGCGCTCTTGCTGCACGGCACTCAGTTGGGCATTCAGCCCTCGAAGCTCATCAAATAACACATTACGGCGATTGGCGTTTTCTCGTTGCACATTTACCGCGCCCTGCGCCGTGGTTAATCGTTGTGTCGCCGTTAATTGTGAAATGATCGACGTAGATTGTTCGTTCAGGATTTTAATCTCAGTGTTTATTTGGTCTATCTGACTTTTGAGTTGTCCTTCTCGCTGACGAATTTCGTCTAACGTAAGTTGCGCCGTCATATAGGTGCTTTCGCTCTCGACGTGCGCGCGAGTCAGATACCCAAAAATGCCCATTGATGTAATGAGCATAAGCACAATCGTCGCGGTATAAAAATATAAACGGATCCACCGTCCCGCAAGATAACGATATCGGTACATCCACGAAACGGCCACCAGTTTCGAGAGTTCCAATATACTCGCCAAGACAATGACCGGCACAAACGCACCAGAAAAAATCATTGCCAACCCGATCACCGAATAGAATCCCGCGACGGCCGAAAGTGCAAGACCTGTGCCAAAGGTTAACCAGGCAAATTTACGCATATAAGATATTTAGGGATATTCGGCAACCAACAGACGTTGGCGGGTGGGAGTAATTACCGTTGACCACCGCGTCGAATTGGAGGCGTCGGAATCACCGCTGGACAGGGATCCGGCGAATCACACGCACCGAGCCACGCACGGTCATCGACCTGACCCTGACCCCCACGTCCCCCACGACCCGCAGGAGGACGAGGAACCGCGACGGACGGGGGTGCGGTGCGCGGACGCCGCATCGCAGGAGGCATATTCGGTATGCCGCGGCGCAGACCGGGGGTCGGTACACAAATCCAGCCGGTCTCCCAGTAGGACGAAATCCAAACCCACTGACACGGTGGTGCCGGCACGTGGCGATGGGCGCTCGGCCGATAGGCGATATCGACATACGCATCCGTGTGGACGCGCAGACCCGCACACGCAGACGAGAGCACGAGGGTGGTGAGCAATGTGGCGAACAGCAAACGTGAGGTCATACAGGTGCCCTTATTATTGAAGAATATAATGTTACTTCACATCAACCGGAATAACTTTTCCAGACGGACCAATCAGCGACTTGATAGCGGGATGATTCTTGACCTTCTCGACCGCTTGCGTATCCGTAAGACGACCCGGGTTGTTCCACGCTGCCATGTGCAGACCCACCGTGCGATTGCTCGGAAAATACCAGAGTTCGACGGCGAGTGCGTTTGAAAAATTCACGGAGATTTTTTGCTCCCGTGCGGATTTCTGCACCGCTTGTTCCACGTTCATGTGGTCGTCGGAAGACGCAGACCAAATGAAGAGCTGCTTGTCGGTGACCCATCCGCGGCAATAATACGCGGTCGGCGCCGGCGCTCCGACAAAGTGGGCGTCTACCCGTATCTGTCGCTTTCGCGCAGCTTCAGCCACTTCATTGGACGTGGGGTCGATCCAAACTTCAGTATAGCCCATATAGCCGTGGCCTTCGTAGCCATCGAAGAACTTTTCTGTGAGAAACTCTTTGAATGACCGCATGTTACTTCCAATCTTTCGTTTTCCTATAATGCGTGGCGTGCACCGCGTTCCAGTAGCGGGTGAAGTGTGCAAACGACGACTCCCATCGTTTGTCCATCGGCAGACCGTGCGTGTCCATGCCACCCTTGACGGATGCGCGATAGACCTCGGTGCCGATTTTCCAGAACCCTTTGCCGTCGCCGTGATGCGGATCTTTCGGGACCGCAATCAACACGGCGTTTTGACTCGCTTCGTGAAGATACTCGTGAAAGGTGATCATCTTACGCATCCACGCTCGTGGGGTTGATCCAGACTTCAGTATAGCCCATGTAGCCGTGGCCTTCGTAGCCGTCGAAGAACTTTTCTGTGAGGAACTCTTTGAAAGACCGCATATTATTTCCTTTGTGTGGTTAGCGGAGAGTATAGCCCATGTCCTTGAGTACCGCGACATGGGAGAGCGGATTGTTAATGTCGGTCAGTGTGTTACGCGGTTCCGTTGTACCACGCGTAGACGCTGGCAGTTCTGTCCACGAGACTGGCGCGGTGCCGGTAGCATCCGCCGGAAACACGTACGTTTCCCATCCCGTATGCGGCACATGAGTCGTGGAGAGAATGACGTACTGATAGGAACGGTTGCGGTGGTCGTGTGGATTCTTGTAGGGCGGATCAAGTTTGTATTTTGCCGCCGTCGCCAACGTGAATTTCGGCAACTTCTGGTTGACGCGTGTAGCAGTATTCGTGTTCGTCGCCTCGCGCATTTCTTTCATGATCTTCACTTCAAGGCTGGGGTGCAGACGCTGATCGATATCGTCGTAGCGATAGAGCTTCATCGCATACGCGAGAGCTTTATCCAGTGCCGCTTTTGCGGATTTTGCGTCGATGGTATAGGGTGTGCGCTTTGAACTCCATGATCCGCGCTCGTCCTGTACGGAAAAATCGATGAGAATACGATACCGTTCATTAATAGGAAACCCCGCCTCAGTCATCTTGCTCACGGAGGTATCTGACCACATGCGACAGGACCAGTAGTTCGCCTTCCACTTGGGACCGGGGTCCGAGCAGTTGTGCCGATCGCGATACGCTTTACGGCGGTCAGGGTCATCCCGCTTGATTTCCATGTTGGGGTCACCGAAGCCGAGCTTGATGACGTTGCCCTTGTCGTTCTGCACATACACGTAGAACTTGTGCTTTCCGTCACTGCTCCGAAACGGATCGTTGAGCGTGACTTTACGCCCTTGATATTCGGCTTCTTCGAGCGGCTGCACACTTTCCCCGATCGGCTTTCCAGAGCTATCCAGAAAATCCACATTCAGTAGAATGACTTCTTCTTTGGGATGACGCTTTCGCAGATACGCTAAGACGGCCGACTCCGAACGTGCTTGTGGGCGCGCCAAGTTAGAGACCGCCAAGACTGAACGTGTCTGCGCCATTGACCCACCCGCTTTTCCGTGCATATAGTCTACCACAACACGACTAATCGGTTTCTTGGGAACGCTCAGAGCTTCCTTGACGGGTTCATCGCATCCACAATCCTCGGTGGTGTAGGCATCAGTCCAGCGAACATCTTCGTCATACACATCATCGCTATCTTTGCCCCATATCTTGCCTTTGTTCTTCTTGATGCAGGCATCACACACGCGGGCGCCGAGCTTGAGTTCACGCGGAGAGAGTTTCTTCTTGCACTGCTGGCAGGTCGTAATCTTTTCCCACGCGTCACTGAGGGAGAGAAGTTCTGTAAGAGCAACCGCTTCCTTTAACTTCTCAATACTATCGCCCCCCGACCCTCCCGAAAAGCGAATGGCGGCGTATTGGTCATCTGAGGCATTAATGACAATCGAATCACGCCGAGCACCAAACACGGTAATCGGTTTATCCAACTTGACATAAAAGATTTGGATTTTGTGATTTATCGAATGGGGTCGTTGGTCGTACACTTTTCCCGTGAACGGGAACTGGTTCATATAGCGACCTTTGACACGATCCCCTGTCTCGATCTGGTGAATGCTGGGCTTCGCCGCTTCTTCGAGTTCACCCGGCGTATCCATCTTGTAAATTTTGGTGAGCGAGTCCGTGCCCCACTCGCGGTCGGCTGAGGTGTTTTCAGCAAGACGCGTTTCTAACCACTTGATCGCATCGTCTTCGTTGTTGTCCCAGCCGAGAAACGAATGCACTTTGGTCGTTCCCTCATACCCATACCAATTTCCCCAGGCATTTGAACGGACACTGATGCTTTTTCCCGACTTTGTTCGCCCGCGATATTCCATTTGACCCGCGCTTCCCATCACCTTACTGGTGTAGGGAGATTTCTTGGCTTCGTCAACTTTTGTGGAAAGATTCTCTTCGTTTTTTGGCACACAGTTCGGCACTTCTTTTCCGTCCTTCATTTTCATGCCAACCATTTCGTAGCCATCCCAACACGGCGCCGGAGCGATCTCTTCACTGACGTCTACTGTATCAGTTTTGACAGTGTTTGATGCGTACTCACCGCCGTGTTTTACATACCAGTCTACGGCAAACTTGGTCGATTCAGGAGTGGGATGATCGGGATATTCGTCCTTCGCCATCTCTTGGGCGGCGGCCCACAGCTCGACATCCAGCGGTGTCTGTTCTTCCGTGAGGCCACTCGGCACCAGTTCTTTGGGAACGTGGAGTTCGGCTTTTTGCTGGTCCTGCGTCCGCTTCTTCTTTCGCGCCCGCATGTCCACACCGGGTTCGCCGTCGGGCCCGACACCGATACCAGCAATCTGACCAGACCCCGCGCTCATGGTGGGAACATCTTCGTGTAGTTTGAATGATTTCATATGTGCCTCGTTTAGACCCACAAGTAGTTGGTGCGACCGTAGGTGCGACTCGCGGCTAACGGTTTCTTTTCCGCAGGTTTCTTTTCCGACTTTTCGGCACCTTCCGCACTCGCGCCCATGCCCTTCCGTTCAAGACCATACTTGTCGCCAAACGCATTCGACGCATCGACGAGTTCCTCGATGTCCATGTTGATCTTGATCACCGGCACGTCGGTCGGTGTTTTTTCTCCTCGCATCACATCATAGGTGGCGAGCGCCGCCCACCGATGGTGCCCGTCGAGCACATACCCGTCGTTAGACACAATCAGCGGTTGACGGAGCGGATGCTTCGGATCTTTGGTCGCTTCATTCGAATACAACGCCCACGCCATGCCTGCGACCTTATCCGCATTCAGTTGGTTCTGCGTGGCCTTCATCTCTGTCGCGGGCATACTTTCACCGCGAGTGACTTCGACGCCCTGTTTGCCAAGATATTCAAGGAACGCATTCTCCGCGTTGATTTCCACATCTTTCGGGTCGATACCCTTTTTCTTGGCTTCTTCTTCCGCTTTCTTCCATGCGGGCGTGCCTGGCACCGCTTTGGTCTTGAGTTGCGGCATATTATCGCGGGGAATTTCCTTGTTACCACTACAGAACAGGTTCGTGCCGGGAATACTGACCGCGCACAAATCATAACTCGGGGGCTTCGGAACGCCACGCTTCTTGACCTCGGCCTTGGCCGCGTCTTGAAGTTCCTCATCCGACATGTTCGGATTCTTTTGCTTGAGTTCGGTTGCTGCGGCCTTGACGGCGGTCAGATAATCGGCGGATGCTTTTCCGAGTTGCGCCATGCGGGTCGCCAGTCGCTTTTCGGCTTTGGGTTTAGTTCCAATCGCTTGTTCGGGAGACTCGGGACCGATATCCTTAGGAACGCGAATTTTCTTCACGGACGCGACCGCGGCCGGATCCGCCTTTTTATTAGCCTTGAGTTCTTTTTTTCCTTGCGCGGCACGTGCTTTTTGGCGTCCTGACTCAAAGTCTTGAATGTCTTTGTGCGAGAGATTCGGCTTGACCAGTTCATGCTTGACTGGATTGACTCGCTTGACTATGTAGGTTGCCCCCGACACTTTGTTGGTGACCAAATCATCTTCTTGGAGCATTTGCTCCAATAAGGTATCGATAATTCGAAATGTGCCCATATTCGTATCTATCCTCGCAAAAATTAACGGCGGCCCTTTGCTTGCTGTGCTTGTTGGCGTTTGATTTGCTGCTGACGAATTTTTTCTTCAGCATCTTTTTCCTGCTGCACGGCCTTTTCACGTTCCTGACGGAGAGCTAACTGATCTTTTTCGAGGGCTTGTCGTTGACGCAGGGTATCCATGCCCGAGGGTGCGCTCCCTTCGGCTTCGCCCAGACCGAGCTTCTTCAGCGTTATCGGTGCGAGCTTCCCTTTGAGAAGTTTCTCGTCCCAGTTGATGCCCATGTGCTTCGCGAGCTTGAGCATCTTTGCACCGAGCGCCCAGCCTTCGTTCGTGTGACTCCCCTGTAACCACACACGAATCGCTTGATTGACGATGGACTCGGGCGACCCCCCAGAAATTTTGATATCGGGAGCTATTTGACCTGTCCCCTTGACGCTGCCCAGTGACTTTGCAATCACCATCGCGGCTTGCAACCGCATCGGAACGACAGGATCTTCGGCTTCCTTGAGCGGCTCGTCTTCATGCGAGACAATCGGGTCAGACTCTTCGAACATCATGTAGTCCAGAATGGCCGTGATATCGGCAATCGCGGTTGCGACTTTGGTCTGAATCCACGCAGGAATATCACGATGGTCGGCCGTCTTTAATAGCTCATGAATCGTGGCCGACTTGGTCGCCAGTGCATGAAGCTGTGAGGACATCATGTCTTGGTCATCCGACGCACGGTACGATTCCGCTTCCGTCATCGTATCGACTTCAAATGACTTCATCGTTTCGGTCTTCGCGCTGTAGCCCGCATCGACGGCCTTAAAGAAGTCATCCTTTTTGTCGTCGGGAATATCAGCGGGGGAGTCGTAGCCGTGCTTCTTCAACTGCGCACGGAAGTATTCCTGATACTTGGTGTCCTCTTCTTTTAGTGCGGTCAGTTGACGATAGTATTTCTGGTGCAACTGATCGACCACGTTCACGAGACTCTTATATTTACCGACATTAATTCCACCTTCCTTCTCGCGAATCTTATATAACTTCTCAACGACGGCGATTTCCTGTGGAGTGCCGAACAAACGGGCGAGGAGCAGCGCATTGCCGGTGTGGTCGTTTTCGGCTTCGTTTTGACGGTAGACGCGCACCAACACGGCTTTGGGGATATCGACCGCTTCTTGGAGCGAGACATTCTTGATGGGGGCTTTGATAATACGGTCACCCCACTTGGCGATCGGGTCATTATTGAATCGCACGGACTTATCTTTATTGACATTTACATACACATAGTTGCCGTCAATCTTGTCCACGCGACCCGAGAATCCGGCACCACCCTTGACGGCAAGTCCAGCGTGCACATAATCTCCGACCTTGAGTGGTCGCTCGACAGCCTCACCCATCGCTTGCTTGGTCGCGGTCGCATACATGACTTCCTTCCAGCGGTCGCCGTAGCGATCCTTGAAGTCCGCTTCCTTGTCCTTCATGGACTTGACGATCTCTTCGCGCTTCTTCATCTGCGCGTCGGTCATCTCGGCTTCGGTGATGGCGGCGCCCGGCTTGAACACCTTCACGATTCTTCCGCCCTGATTCTCAACCGAGATGGTCGCTTTCGGATGTTCCTTACGCGCCATTTTGGCAGCTAATCCAATTTCATTTTTGGCTAATCCCCACATCTGCCACACCACTTTTTGTTCGGGGGTATGTCCGGAGCCTTGTTTCCACACGGGTGAGGGGTCATCAATCGCCATCACCGCAAAGGTTTCGGGCGCTTCCATCAGGGCGGATTCGACCACCGGAGACTCGGGGTGTACACGATCCACAGGAACTTTGACGGATTCATATTCGCCAGTGTCAATGACATAGAAGGGCCATCCACCCGTTCGCACGCCTGGAACATACCCACCCTTATCAAACCGCACGACTTTTCCGCTCACCATGCGACCCCGATGCGGCACGCGCACACGCGTTCCCTTAGACAGAATCGGTGAACGGGGAGTGAGGCGATCCGCATTCCCGAACCCCGGGCTGTAGTGCGCTTCCCGTAAATTTGACGGCGATTCCTGACGAATAAGTTCAGACCACAGCGGAAATTCAGACATAGTAGCTCCTTGAGACCTGTCACATGACAGGGATGACGATTCTATGTCTTATTTAGTGTTTAGAAAGAGTTTACCGCGACCACTTAGCCTTGGGGCACGCAGCGGGTCCGACCACGGGAGAGAATATCTTTTTATGTAATGGGCACCCACATGCCCCACACTTATAGCTATTTCGCGACGGGACTGCGGTTTTATATTCACAAGTATCACACACCGTCAATCGTTCCAGTGCAATCTCTTGTTGTTCCACGGTTGGATTTGCGGCGCGATACCAGGCAATGGCAATCTCCCCTAAATCACTGAACCTCACTTTATGTTCCTCGCTTCCGTAAACGACATTTCATCAATCAACATGATTGGGCCGTCGGTTTCAATCCATGCGCGGGCTCCACAGCTTAATTGACGACCAGTATACACAAGACGGCTCGGTCCATTGATATGCACTTCTCGCGCATACCGAGTGCTCCGTCCCGTTTTAATGGTATAGACGGGTCGGTTTTTTCCGTCCTTTGCATTCATCGCAATGTGCTGTCGATTCACATGAATGATGTGCCGCATAGATTATGCTCGGGTTTTGGTATAGGCCCACTTCCGTGTGGTTTGCTGGTAGCATGACCATCCAAGTATTTGGAGATACGCATCAATTTCCGAGTGGTTATATAATGCCACGTCATCAAACACCCACACGGCTCCAAGAGGAGATCGCGAATGGAAAAAATCAATTTCTGTTTCAACGTGACGAACGGTATGGGGCCCATCAAAATGCACGAACGCATACTGATTGATAAGCTGTTTTTCTTCGTTGTATACCGGCACGCCATCTGCGAACCGAGTAAAAAATTCCGTATCCTCTAAGTTAAAGAAAAGAAACGGCATTTTCTGTATCCGACAATACAGATACATGTTGATAAGGCACATATTACGCATATCATTGGTGTAATCTAATTGTAATACTTCACCCGCATCACCTTCGGGATATGCAATATGCCCATACGGATCAATTGCGATATGCGTTTTATTTTGCTGTGTGTTTCTGAGCGTTTCCATAATATGAAAACTGCCGCCCCCGCGACGTAGTCCAATTTCACACGTCAACCCCTCAATAGCAGCCACTTTTTCGACACCGGTGACTAATACGTCATAGTTATCGCTGTCGCATTCAAACTCGGGAACAATATCGACCTTCATCTTACCTACCTCCTGTTTGTTTGTAATAGTTTAGCCAGGGCGTGCATAATCGCCCCATGCACATCTTCAACCGCTTCATATTCTGTGAGATTGACGTGGAGGTTGACGTCACTCAAACTGCGGAGCGGTTCGCCTAAAAATCCGGTCAAACTAATAAGACGTATATTTGGTCGTTCATGTTTTACAAAATTGGCCGTGTGCACCACATTCGGGGATTTGCCACTCGCGCTAATCAACACCACCACCCCTTCGCTGTGTTTGCGCGTCTGGTGCTTCAGTTGATCGGTAAACACACGGTCGTATCCCAAATCATTGCCAATCGCTGTGAGTAGCGCGATATTACTCGACAGACTAATCACATTATGGGAGATGAGTTCTCCCGACGCGCCCTTGAGGTGGTCGCACGCCCAATGCTGTGAGAGGGCCGCTGACGCCCCATTTCCCGCGACAAACACGGGGGCACCAGCCTCGGCGGCATCCAGTAAGAGCTGGGCCGCGTCTTCAAGGTCATGCGGTGTAATTTGATGCAGTCCGAGAATGAGCGCCGACTTATGCTGTTCCCATTGCGCCTCAATTATGTCGCGTGTCATCATAGACAATCTCCACTCCTGTGTGTGTTGGACTTACATTATACCACACATGGTCGGCAAACACCGTGCGTTGAATGTGCTGTTTTTCCTCGGGAGACTTCGCGCAGAGTAGCAGATAGCCGCCATTCCCCGCCCCCAGTAGTTTTCCCCCAAGCACCCCCGCCCGACGCGCACGGTCGTAGGCCTCGTCGATGTCGGGGGTCGAAATGGCCGAGTGCATTTGCTTCTTCTGCATCCACCCTTCGTGCAACAGCTCCCCAAAACCAGCAATATGTTGGCGCTCGAACAGCGGCTTGGCTTGATACGCCATATTCACCAGTCGTTCGACGTGCGTCGAAGACATGCCCTGTTGTAGTATTTGATTTGCACTTATTTGTCGGCTCGGCATTTTCACGAGAAACAAACACGCAAATAATTCGGGGGCGGGGGCCAGACGCGTCACCGTAAAGGGATGGGTAAAGGGAGGGGTCGTCATCGGGTTTGCATGATATTCCACAAACAGCGAGCCTCCATACGCGGCGGCCATATGGTCTTGATACCCAATAGGCGAACCGACGTCATGAATTTCCAAATGCCCTGCGGTCGTGGCCGCCCAATAGGGGTCGGGGGGAAATGGCGTGTTATACACATAGCGTTGCAGTCCCGACAATAATGCGACAATGAAGGCGCTGCTGGCGCCAAGTCCCGTCCCAATGGTCGGGATATCCGCAAACGAACTGATCTCAATGTGTTGTGCAATCTTGGCCCAGCGAAGGGCGGAACGCACGCTGTTATGTCGCACGGACTCGGCAGTATCATGATACTCCGTAGTAGAGTAGGCAACTTTGACGTGCGGCTGCGGAGTATGGATAATGGTTGCGTACACCCACTTATCAAACGTTGCCGAGAGTGTGGCTCCCCCGTAGGTCTCAAAGTAGGACGGAATATCCGACCCTCCGCCGAAGAAACTGAGGCGAAGCGGCGCCTTGACAAGAATCATGTTAGACCGCCTTTACTTCTGCGATCAGATTCTTCCACTTGCGAATGACTGTGGGCCATCCGAAACGGGTTGTGGCGACCGTGTGCGCGATCTTACGACGATTGGTGAGACCGGTGCTCTCCCACACATCCGTGGTGCGCAGCACATTGATAATTTGCGCCAGCACTTCGGCGAACTTTGTCGCATGGGCCTGTGCGTTCTCATCGCCATCATACCAGTCCGTCAACCCACTGCTGGTGTCGGGTAAGGCGGCATAGTTGGGATGGACACAGAGACATCCCGCCATCATCGCTTCAATCAAGCAGCGACAGGAGGTCTCCGGCCAAATCGACGGATAGGCAAAAATATGGGCGTCCTGATAGGCTTTGGTGATGGTCTCACGATCGACGGTGCCGTGATAGCGAATCTGAGGATGTGATTTGCACCGCTCGAAGAGCTTTTCATACTGCTTGTCGCGTTCATCCCACCCGTAGAGCTTGAAGGATGAATAGACATCCAATTCAATAAACGGAAAGAGGTCCGCCAAGCGTTCAAAGACGGGCACCAAAATTTCCAGTCCGCGATGCGGTGTTGACGTGTAGATGAGACGAATCGGATTGGTGCGTGGGTCGGTCTTCTCCGCAAACGGAATCGGCTCCACACCGGTTTCAATCACGCGGCACTGGTCAGAAAACGGCAGTTTGAGTGTGGTGATAAATTGCTGATATTGCCAGTTTGACGAAAACACGATGCGGTCAAAACGGTCACGCGAGGCTTGGTCGCGCAGATGTGCGGCTTCGGGGTCGCCGGGTAAATCGTGAAGATGGTAGATACGAACGGCATCGGGGTCGAGATCGCGCACCCGCGACGTAATAATCTGGATTCCGTCGAGTTCTTCAGGTGACAAATAGTGAAAGAGTTCTCTGGTCGTCACCTCGGTGCCGCCATTGGCGTTTTTGTTGAGTTCGTTTTTGCCGATAAGGTTTTGATTGCGAAGTTCAGAAACAGGTGGTAGCGCCATTATGAAATCTCCATTCCGTAGTAGTATAGCACATCATCCGATGTTGCCGCATCAAATCAACTAAATAGTATTTAGAGCGGGTAGAAATGAGCAGGAACTCATCTCTACCCTAAACGCTAACAACCTGATCGGAGGCTGTCATGTCTGCTATTATTTATCTTCTCACCAATACCATCAACGGAAAACAATACGTCGGGCAAACTGTCTATAGTCTAAAAAACCGATGGTGGAAACACTGTTGGAGTGTGAGAAATGGTTCTAACTTACACCTACACAATGCCATGCGGAAATACGGACCCGATGCCTTCACCCGAGAGATACTGGAACACACGACCATTGAGGATGTGAATGCTCGTGAAACCTATTGGATCGCGGAACTGAATACGCGGGAGCACGGCTATAATATGACGGAGGGTGGAGAGGGCACCCGCGGCATCATACGGAGTGAAGAATATCGGGCAAAACAACGGGTGGCTAAGACAGGCAAAAAATATTCTAACGAAACTCGGTCGAGGATGAGCGCAGCACACATAGGCAAGAGATTCTCTGATGAAAGCCGAGCGAGAATGTGCATCGCGCAAAAAGGTCGAAGAAAGTCAGCCGAACATCGAGCGAAGTTGAGCGCAGCAAATATGGGCAAGAAACTTTCACCCGAGACTATCGCAAAGCGCACGGCCACCTATAAACTTCACCGACGCATGAAGAAGTTTATGGCTCCGCCCGCGACGATTGTTTCATAATGAGTTCACACGCATCATAAATGTCGAGGGCTTGATAATCGGGAAGAATATCCTGATACGGAGATTCTCCACACACATATTTAGACCCCACAAATATCGTGCGTGTTCCCGCATTACGTCCGCATACGATGTCCTTCCAGCGGTCGCCAATCATGTAGTGCTGTCGCATCACGCGTGAGAGTTGATGCCGCGCGACTAAATCCAATATCATGCCATGATTCGGTTTGTAGTGGGAACTGCCTTGTACGGAGCAGTAGGCAATTTCACGAATCTCCGGCACCCAGTGTTGGAGTTGAGCGTTGATGACGTCCATATCGTTCTCTGTCATCTCATGGCCGACATGGGGTTGATTGGTGACGACAAAGCACTGGTAGTGTGGCGCGACAAGCGCAAACGCGTCTTGCACACGCGGAAGCAGCACGAATTCGTCGATGCACCACGGAGAGGTCATGCGACCGTCCGCCCGTGGAATCAGTGGGTTAATTACTCCATCACGGTCGAAGAAGATGGCACGGTGCATGAGGCGGCCTCCAATAAACGAGTGCGAATACTACTGGAGCTAAACGAGTGATGTCGCGGCACATAGATGGTCGTCATGTTCAACTGCTGACACAATTCTTTGGCAGTATAATACTGACGCCCCGCATAGTCGGTGCCCAAAAACCGCACCTGAACATCAACCGTCGCAAACAAATTCTTGAGATCGTCTTCGGTGTCGTAGGGAATAATTTCGTCGATATATTTGACGGCGGATAGTTGCTTCCAGCGTTCAAACGTGGTTTGGACGGGCATATTCTTCTCGCGGCGATCCCGTTGGGGATTCGTATGGAGCCCGACGATGAGATAATCACAGTGCCGCTTGGCGAATTCGAACAGATAAAGGTGCCCCGGATGAAGCAGATCGAACGCGCCGCACGTAAATCCGCGTGCCATGATTACCGCCACTCTGGACCTTCAACCCAGGCCACTAAGGATTTTCGAACCCCTTTGGTCACGGGAGTGACGCCGTGCAATATCCACGACGGAAAGATGAGCGCATCACCTTTGACGCGTGACGCAACGACGGGTGCGCGACTGTTCATTTTGAGTTGAAGATCTCCGCCGGCGTATTCCGTATCATCGGTGAGTTGAACCGAGACGCTTAATTTTCGCGCCCGAATGACGCCGGGGCTCAAATCCAGATGGTCATCATAGGTGCCGGATTCTTCGGCGTGGTATTCCGTATATTGAATGGTTTGAATGGCCTCAATATCTACGTTAAAATATTTTTTATTCGCTTCCCCCACGAATAGCGCCATTTTATCATAGAGCCAGCGCGTCTCAGGAGTCGTGGGAATAAAAAATACTTTGCTTCGACGAATTTCTTGATCGATTTTTCCGGCGGTGAGTTGACCCGCTGTAACAGGTTGCTCGGAAAGATATTTTGTAAGCGTAGCAATTTCCACGTTCGAAAAAACGCCGCTATATTGAGCAAACACGGACTTCATGCGGGGGGGTGTCAAGTGATAACTCATAGTTTAACCTCAGTCATTATTTATCGTCAGTATTATCGGTGGTATCAATCGTCTGCAACCAGTCGCGCACTTTCGCGACAGATTCTTTCGTCAACACGGTATCGACGGGCGACCCAAACCCCAACCAAACAAAAAATGTCAATGCCCCTGCGCCAAACAAGGAGTGTGTGGGGGCGTTGCCGCGTGTCAACAATATAACACCCAAATTGAGGGAAGCTATCGCAAAAATCACACGAAGAATTTTTCTGGGGTTGTATCGCGTTTCATATTCCAACTTCAAGATATTTTCTAAATCTTCGGGTGTCATATCAGTTCTCTTTCACAAAATGGCGGTGAGGACAGGAATCGAACCCGCTACCGGTTGTCCGGCGACAGCTTTCAAGGCTGCGTCCCACCATTAGGCTCCTCACCTTACCCCTCTAGTATACAATATGGACGGTCAGTCCCATAGTGATTCCCACATCGGTTCGATCTCTTTGAGCGCCTGATGAAGGTTGGCACGCCGGCGGTCTTCTTCGGCCTTGTGCGCCGCATAGTTGTTGTCGCGATCGTAGATGTCAACATCCTGTGGGTCTTCACCAAACGCGAGTGCCCAGCGCCGCAACTCCGCATTCCATCGATAGCATTCATTATCCGTCGCGGAGTCGTCAACGTATTCCGATGGGCACCCGTGAGTATGCTCTGCGAGATGTGTCAGCGATCCGGCCAATACGCGGTTCAAATAGGCATCCAAACTCCATGTATCTCGCGGCGCCCAGCCGTAGCGTCCGCGATGATAGAAGGTATAGATGTCACGACACCAGCCTGGGCTACGCCACGCGACCGGCAACTTTCCCGGCAGATGGAGACCAGTGGCATACCACAGCACATCTCTCCACCAATATGACGAAAACCAACGATACCCACCAAATGACGAAAACCGAATAGCGTCCATAATAACGATATCTTAAATGTTCACGACTTCCCATGTATAGGCGGTCGTGAGACGCACCGCATGAAGAAATCCCGACCAAAAGGTCTGTCGTGGGGATACGAGCGAGAGAAACCGACCACCGGAAGATCTTTCGTAGAGATAATATATTTGCCCAATTGCCGGTTCAAACCGAATCTCGCTATCGTAGACGAGTTTGTTCAACGCATACTGCTCCAACAACGCGTCGTATTCGCGCCGTAGTTCTTCATAGCGTTCGAGAAAATGATGCGCGACTTCAGGGTGTGTGCGGCTGCGCCACTTCTGAATGTCAGGAAGCGAGATCGCGGGTGCGCTAGGCACGAGCCCGTATTCCAATCCCGAGGCGAATTTTTGAATGGCGGTGTTGGACATAATAAGTGGCGGAGAGGACAGGAATCGAACCTGCAAGTGTTTTACCACGGCGGGTTAGTAATCCGCTGCCTTACCGTTAGGCTACCTCTCCGTATTAGGACACTTCTTTCGGCCCCGAGGGACCATTAATGCGGCGATACGGACGTGCGTCCCATCCCATCTCGGTAAAAATTGCGCGCAGTTCGTCGGTAACATGGCCTTCGTTGCCGCTGCAATAATAATCCAGATAGTCCCCGCCGGTATTTTCTATGTTTGCGAGAATGCCTCCAGCATACCGCCACGAACAGCCCCACGGCTCGTCCAACGCAGCATGATGAAACTCGGTGTTGCACAGTGCCGCATAGAGCGACTTGGCAAACTCGCGGTCGGTCTGCACTCGTTCACAGATACTGATGTTGCGAATAAGATCATGTTCAAGGTTAGGTCGTGTCATAATAGCTCTAGTGTTTGGTAGCGGTAATGGGAATCGAACCCATCTTCCAGCCTTGAAAGGGCTGTGTCCTAGCCGATAGACG
>Ga0222713_10000192_pt1 | contig 66698 bp, 64 predicted proteins | sample C33_649DmetaG_FD_165061 | JGI IMG/M metagenome (GOLD analysis project Ga0222713, IMG submission 165061) | Estuarine water microbial communities from San Francisco Bay, California, United States - C33_649D | ecosystem: Environmental > Aquatic > Marine > Unclassified | place: USA: California...
TCTGAGATTGAAAGCCCTGTGAAGAAAATTACAGCAGACCGAATTTACAATAAAGACTCTATGTATGACGTATTATCCAATAAATTTTCGGAGGTAGATATTATTTATTTACCGGATAGGGATGCTGTTTGAATAAAGTGACTCAATTGGACATGCCGATTAGCTATCGGTGCACCTGAATTTCGGGACGCATAAAATGTTACAAAGTAAAGAAAAAAACCATTATTTTTTTAATTTTATGTACTTATTAATTGTTCAATTTATTCTGAAAAATTTTGGTAATCTGCCATTTGATCAAAATTTAGATAACGATATAAATTTTCACCTATCGTATCCATATATTTCATTTTTTTTCTATATTCATCTAAATTTGGGATATAACCTAAAATTGCAGTTATTGTAGATAATTCTGCAGAAGCTAAAAAAACATTCGCGTCTTTTCCCATACGATTAGGAAAGTTTCGAGTTGAAGTGGAAATCACGGTTGCACCATCACGTACTCTCGCTTGATTACCCATACACAAAGAACATCCCGGCATTTCTGTTCGTGCGCCTACGATACCATAGATTGCGTAATAACCTTCTTGCATTAATTGATAAGCATCCATCTTAGTAGGAGGGGCTATCCATAATACAGTGGGTAAACGATGATTAAAGTTTTTTAATAAACTACCTGCTGCACGATAGTGACCGATGTTAGTCATGCAAGAACCTAAAAATACTTCATCCACTTTGGTTTGTGATACAGCTGATAAAGGCTTAATATCATCGGGATCGTTTGGGCAAGCTAATAAAGGTTCTTTGATTTGATTGAGATCAATTTCAATGATTTCTGCATATTCTGCATCGGAATCGGCTTTTAATAAAATTGGTTCTGCCAACCAAGCTGCCATTGCATCAATCCGGCGCTGTAGACTACGAATATTTTGGTAACCGTTTCTTATCATCCACTTTAGAAGAGAAATATTAGCGTTTAAATATTCAACAATAGGTTCTTTGTTTAATCGAACGGTGCAACCATTTGCAGAACGTTCTGCAGATGCATCAGCAAATTCAAAAGCTTGTTCAATTTTAAGATTAGGTAAACCTTCAATTTCTAAAACTCGACCTGAAAAGATATTTTTTTTATTTTTGCTGTCTAGTGTGAGTAAGCCTCGTTGTATAGCAATATAAGGAATTGCATTAACGAGATCGCGTAAGGTGATAGTGGGTTGAATTTCACCAGTAAACCTAACTAATACAGATTCGGGCATAGTTAAGGGCATCACGCCCATTGCTGCTGCAAAAGCGACAATACCTGAGCCTCCGGGGAAACTAATACCTATTGGAAAGCGGGTATGGGAATCTCCACCAGTGCCTACTGTGTCGGGTAACAACATTCGATTAAGCCAAGAATGAATAATCCCATCTCCAGGTCTTAATACAATCCCGCCTCGGGAAGAGAAAAAATCAGGTAAGTTGTGTTGGGTTTTTATATCAATAGGTTTTGGATAAGCGGCAGTATGGCAGAAACTTTGCATAACAAGATCGGCTGAAAACCCAAGACAAGCAAGTTCTTTTAACTCATCTCTTGTCATGGGTCCCGTCGTATCCTGTGAACCTACGGTTGATATTTTCGGTTCGCAGTAGGTTCCAGGTCTGATGCCAGCTACACCACAGGCTTTACCCACTATTTTTTGAGCCAAGGTAAATCCCTTATTATTTTTAAGCGAGGTTGCTGTAGGGCGATTAAATTCTTGAGAAAAAGGATAAGATAAAGCGGCTCGTACGTTATCGGTAAGTGACCGGCCAATAATTAAAGGGATTCGGCCTCCTGCCCGTACGGCGTCCAACAGGGGAAGGTTAGGTGTAAAACAGGCAATTTCTTGATCATGCTCATTTTCAATTCGACCTTGATAAGGATATATATTAATAATATCACCCATTTCAAGTTGACTTACATCGACTTCAATAGGAAGCGCACCTGAATCTTCTGCAGTTGTACGAAAAATCGGGGCAATTTTACCTCCTAAAATAACTCCACCCCGGTTCTTATTAGGCACATAAGGGATTTCATAGCCAATATGCCATAATAATGAATTGATAGCTGATTTTCGCGATGATCCGGTACCAACTACATCCCCCACAAACGCAAGAGGATGGCCTTTAGTTTTTAATTGCTTAATAATTGGAAGCGCGTCCGGCATTCGATTATGCAACATAACTAAGCTATGTAAAGGGATATCAGGGCGACTCCAAGCTTCGGTTGCGGGAGAAAGATCATCCGTATTGATTTCACCAGACACTTTAAAAACCGATAAAGTGAGTTTGTCGGGCACTTTAGGTTTGGCGAGAAACCATTCAGCATTTGACCAGGCTTCTAAGGTCTGGTGAGCATAAGGGTTACCTTTTTTTGCCTTAGCTATGACATCATGGTAGGCATCAAACATTAATAATGTATGAGAAAGTTGTTTTGCCGCTACCTCAGCCAAGTCAGACGAGCTATCGAGCAATTCAATAAGGATAGGTACATTATAGCCTCCCAACATACTTCCTAAGAGCTCAATGGCGAGTTTAGGGACTATAAATGGGCTGTTAACTTCATTCTTTGCAAGTGCTGCAAGAAAGCCTGCTTTTACATAGGCAGCGGGATCGACTCCGGGTGATACGTGTTCGGCGAGTAACTTGACTAGAAAAGAGGTTTCATGAGAAAAAGTAGCATTCTTTATTAAATCAATACACGAGGTAACTTGTTTTGCGTCAAGCGGAAGAGGCGGAATGCCTTGTTCAGCTCGTTGCCGGATATGTTCTCGGTAAGCGGCTAAAAAATTGGATAGTGATACAGACACGGTGACCCCATTTATTGTTTGGTACTAGGCGTATTATACGCTTTTAAATTACCATAAGTAACCAAATTACAGCTATATATCACGAAATATGACTAATAGCATTTTTACCTCCTTTTTACAGGTTAAAGAAAAGGTAAGAAATACAGAGTGTCGTTTTGGACGATCTCCCGGCGCAGTTAAGCTAATTGCTGTTAGCAAAGCTCAAAATCTTGAGGCGATAAGATCATTGATTGTTAGCTGGATATCACGCTTAAGCTTAGAAAAATTACAAGAATTAAATTTCGGTTTAGATACTTTGTCTATGGGAATGTAGGATTTTTTTGAAGCAGCTATTGCGGAAGGATCAACTTATGTTCGGTTAGGAACAGCTATTTTTAGGGAAAGAAACGATAATTTTTATAAAAAATAATTTTTAATATATTTCTCTAGATGAGCTAATTGGATGCGAGTTTGCTGCATTGTATCACGATCACGGACAGTAATTGTGTCATGATTCTCAAAATTTTCACTTTTACCGATAGTATCGAAGTCAACGGTAATACAAAGCGGAGTTCCTATTTCATCATGACGCCGATAACTTTTGCCAATATTACCACTATCTTCAAAAGAAATTCGGCCTATCCCTAGGGACTGTATTGTATTTTTCAACATTTTGGCTTTTCCAACTAGCAAACTATTGTTGCGTTTCAATGGGATAATAGCCACTTTAACGGGAGCAAGATGCGGTTTTATTTTTAAAACGATACGTTTTTTACCATCTTTTAATGTTTCTTCCTCATAAGCGTCAGTAAGAAGAGCGAGTACCCCTCTATCTAAACCCGCGGAAGGTTCAATCACATAAGGAATAAAATGTGATCCAGGAGGATCTTGGAAGCTTAGTTTAGCAATACTTGCTTTATTAATAGAAATTTTGGCATCAATGTTTAATTGATTTTGATCTTGCGTGTGAGAACCTAAATCATAATCGGTACGATTAGAAATTCCTTCTAATTCTTCAAAGCCATGAGGAAATTTATAAAGTATATCAACAGTAGCTTTTGCATAATGCGCCAATTCAGAAGTATTTTGAGCTAAAGTTTTTAATCTTTTGGCGTGTAAGCCTTGATTTATCCACCAGTCTAAGCGAGTTTCAACCCAATATCGATGCCACTGTTCATCTTCACCAGGCTTAACGAAAAATTCGATTTCGAGTTGTTCAAATTCTCTAACTCTGAAAATAAAATTACGGGGCGTTATTTCATTTCTAAAAGCTTTTCCAATTTGAGCTATTCCAAAAGGAAGCTTAGGGGACATCGAGTCTAAAATGTTTTTAAAATTAGTAAATATTCCTTGTGCAGTTTCGGGACGCAAATACGCAAAAGCTTCAGGATCCTCTACAGGACCTATGGTGGTTTTGAGCATCATATTAAAGGCTCTTGGTTCAGTTAGATCGTTTGAACCACATGCTTCACATTTATTTTCTTTTAAGTGGTCTAAACGCCAACGTTTTTTACATTGCCTACAATCGACGAGTAAATCAGCGAAAGTACTTTCGTGACCCGAGTAATAAAAAATTTTCCTGTGCGTTAAAATAGCAGAATCTAACCCATAGATGTCATCGCGTTCATAAACATTAGCTTTCCACCAGGCTGTTTTTAAATTATTTTTTAATTCTATGCCTAAAGGACCATAATCATAGACGCCTTGTAAACCCCCATAAATTTCGGCACTAGGGAAGATGAATCCTCTACGTTTACACAAAGAAACGATTTCTTCTAGATTTTCTGCTGCCATAGTTTTTTCCAAAAAATAAATAAGATTTACAAGCCAGAAATTTTGAGAGCCGATATAAAAAGTTAATATAAAATAAGGGTTTCATCGAATGTCGGCTTTTATTGGGCAGGGTTCTAATAAAAGTTACAAGGGTGTATTTGCAAGCCTTAGACTTGATGGCCCTAAGTTTAAAAAAGTTTTTATCCTCAAAAAGAAGTATACAACAGGTTTTCATAAGTTAGTTAAGATTCTTAAATAACAATGAGGATTAAGAATAAAAAAATAATATGGAGAACAGACTATTTTTTAGGTGTCACGAGCTAAACGTTTACGTTCATGTTCTTTCAAAAATTTCTTACGTAGTCGCAAGTAGTGTGGGGTGACTTCTACTAATTCATCATCAGCGATGAATTCTAATGCCTGTTCTAATGAGAATGTTATTGGAGGGGTCAAGATAATATTTTCGTCTGAGCCCGAGGCACGGATATTAGTCAATTGTTTTCCTTTTACTACATTAACCACTAAGTCGTTATCGCGCGAATGAATCCCAACTATCATTCCTTCATAGACATCAGTTTGAGGTCCAATTAATAATTTTCCTCGCTCTTGTAAATTGAATAGGGAAAACCCAGTCGCTTTACCGACTTGATTGGAAATCATGACACCGTTTGCTCTGTTAGCAATAGTTCCTCTTTTTACTGGGCCATAATGGTCAAAAACATGATGCATTAACCCTAAACCAGAGGTGGCTGTTAAAAATTCAGTGCGAAAACCAATTAATGCGCGAGTGGGTATTTTATAATCTAATCGGACACGCCCTTTTCCATCCGTTACCATATCGACTAGGTCACCACGTCGGCCACCTAATTTTTCCATAATATTACCTTGATGCTGTTCTTCTACATCGACAGTCAAATTTTCGTAAGGCTCTTTTAACTCACCATCAATTTCTTTTAAAATAACTTCAGGACGAGAAACACCGAGCTCATATCCTTCACGGCGCATCGTTTCGATTAATATCGATAAATGTAATTCTCCTCTGCCTGAAACGCGAAATCGATTAGGGTCTTCTGTGTCTTCGACCTTAAGTGCGACATTATGAAGTAGTTCTCTATCGAGCCGTTCTCTAATTTGTCGACTTGTTACGAATTTTCCATCTTTACCTGCAAAAGGTGAGTTATTGACCTGAAAGGTCATACTCATTGTCGGTTCATCAACGATCAGGGCGGGTAAGGGCTCTACCAAATTGGGGTCACATAAGGTGTCAGAGATATTTAATTTATCGATACCTGTGACAGCGATGATATCTCCAGCCTCGGCTTCATTAATTTCTATTCGTTCTAAGCCTCGATAACCTAAAATTTGTAATATACGAGCCGATCGACTTTTTCCTTCTCTGTCTATTAATATGACTGGCATGTTAGCTTTAGCGCATCCTCTTTGAATACGTCCAATGCCAATAGTACCCACATAACTGGAATAGTCCAAAGTGGTTATTTGCATTTGAAAGGATCCTTGGGGATCAACGGGGGGCGGAGTCACTTTATTAATGATGGTTTCAAATAAAGGGGTAAGATTAAAACTTGGATTATTAAGATCTAAGGTTGCATATCCATGTAAAGCTGAAGCATAGATAAAGGGAAAATCAAGTTGTTCTTCAGTTGCCCCTAATCGATCAAATAGATCGAATACTTGATTAATTACCCAGTCAGGTCTTGCGCTAGGCCTGTCAATTTTGTTAATGACAACAATTGGCTTTAAGCCTTTTTCAAAGGCTTTTTGAGTAACAAATCGTGTTTGCGGCATTGGGCCATCCACGGCATCAACGAGTAGTAAAACAGAATCTACCATGGAAAGGATACGTTCTACTTCACCACCAAAGTCAGCATGTCCCGGGGTATCGACAATGTTAATTCGGTAACCATGCCACGCTATGGATGTGTTTTTTGCAAGTATAGTAATACCACGCTCACGTTCCAAATCGTTACTATCCATGATCCGTTCTACTGGAGCAGCTCGACTGGAAAGCGTCCCTGATTGCTGGAGTAATTTATCAACAAGTGTAGTTTTTCCATGGTCAACATGGGCAATTATGGCGATATTACGGATATTTTGAATCATGATAGTTAAGGGTTAGATATTAGACAGTTCAAAAAGAGTGCATGATAACGCAAAGCAAGCCATTTCTGCTAGGGTGTTCTACACTGATAGAAAGGCAATTATTAATGTCAAGAGAGGTTCTATCATGGGAGTACTTTTATTGCAACCAACAATTACCGCTCAATGGCAGTCTTTAGTGAAGGAGGCGGAATCGAGTAATAATCTGAGGTTAAATGATGAGCTCGAAAGTTACTTAGTTTTTTTGTTAGGCTATTATAACCAGCGACCTGATATTGCTAATTCTATTCTAGCTAAAGAGTTTCTAACCGGAATGACTGAAAAATATACAAGACAAAGAGAGTGTTTACGTGAAGTAGGCGATAAATGCTTATTATTTGCCGGTTTTTTTCCTGAACAGGCCGAAAAAAAACAGGTCAAAATTAAATATTTTATTGAATTAGGCCAAACAGCTTATATTCAGGTAGCCAGCTTGTCGAAGCCAGGTTCCGCTTCGCTTTACAATGCCTTAAGTTATGATTTTCTCAGTTTGATGGAGATTCTGCATTCCATTCGTAGTCTTAGTGATCCGAAAAAGGAATTGACACCGTTACAAGCATTTGAATTATGGACGGACGTTAAAAGTCAGCGGGCTTTAACGGTATTGCGTAAAAACACATCCTTTCCGATTCTCGTAGGATCACCACGTAAACATTAATTCTAGTAATTTCTTATCTAAATCTCTAAGTAAGTCATTTTCTTGCTCAAAGAACACGAGGTCGTTAAGATAAAACAATAATTGTAATTCCTGGGTCAAATTCTATATTTGGGCATTAAAATGAATAAAACTTTAACTACCGATTTTGGTTATCAAACTATTCCTATAAACGAGAAAAAGAGCCGAGTGGAAGCGGTTTTTCAGTCGGTAGCTGACAAATATGATCTTATGAATGATTTGATGTCGCTTGGTTTGCACCGTCTCTGGAAAAAATTTGCAGTGGAATTAGCTCAACTTCGCAAAGGAGATAACGTATTGGATGTGGCAGGCGGAACAGGTGATTTAGTAAAGGTAATGGCTGAGCATGTAGGATCACAAGGGAGAGCTATTTTACTAGATATTAATGCAGCTATGCTAAATATTGGTCGAGATCGGCTTTTAGATAGAGGTCTTACAGAAGTTAGTGTTATTCAAGCTAATGCAGAGTTTTTACCTTTTGTTGAAGCGAGTTTTGATTGTTTGAGTATAGCTTTTGGACTACGTAATGTGACAAATAAAGAAAGAGCATTAGCATCTATGTACCGGATTTTAAAACCGGGTGGTCGACTTATTGTTTTAGAGTTTTCTAAGCCCTTATTGGGGTTTTTGCAAAATTTATATGATTGTTATTCGTTTGATTTTTTACCTAAATTAGGAGCGTGGATCGTTAATGATGAAGCAAGTTACCGTTATTTGGTAGAATCTATACGTCGACATCCGGATCAAAAGACCCTTCAGAAGCTTATTCTTTCTTCAGGATTTGATGATTGTGAATACTATAATCTGAGTGGAGGGATAGTTGCATTACATAGGGCGTGGAAATTTTGATTAGCTCAAATATTATACTATCAATTCAAGAGACGATACTTAATTACTATCTAAATCTTGATCCCGAATCTAAAGAATATTTACATCGATTATCTGGTAAGGTAATAAAGATAGAATGGACTCCTTTTTCCTATTTTTGGCATTTTAAATCGGATTTGATCTGTTTCACTAAAGATTATAATGGACCTGTGGATTTGATTTTACGAGGTTCAACTTTTGATTTTTTAAGTATGGTTTTTAATAAAAAAGATAAAGCATTTACAGATATCCCCCTGCAAGTTTTGGGTGATATGGAGTTTGCGAGACAATTTAAAGAATTTTTTTTAAATCTAGAAATTGATTATGAAGAGCAATTATCCAAAATTTTGGGCGATACAATAGCTTATCCGCTAGTCAAATTATTTAAAACAATGCGCCTTTGGGCTAAGCAGAGTATCGAAGCGCTTGGTCAAAATGCGAGTAGTTATATCCAAACCGAAATGAATTGGTTGGTACCAGACGAAGAATTGCAGCTTTTTTTTTCTGACATAGATAATCTGCGTGATGATTATGCTCGATTAGAAGCTCGGATAAAAACGTTGGAAAAAGGATAGATTGATGAAATCAATATCTCGCTTAGTACGTTTAATCCAGATCAGTTTTATTCTTTTCCGTTATAATCTTGATGAATTAATATACTCACTTAACCTATTCAGTCCCTTACGTTTTTTTGCTTATTTTAATCCTTATCGAAAGATCAATAAAAAAGTACCAAGAGGAGAACGAATTCGTCTTGCACTTGAAGATTTAGGCCCCATATTCGTTAAGTTTGGTCAAACGTTATCAACACGTCGCGACTTTATTCCTATTGATATAGCTGACGAGCTAGCAAAATTGCAAGATCGAGTTCCTCCTTTTTCCGGAGAAGAAGCAAAATCAATTATTGAAATCTGTATTCAAAGACCCATTGAGGATGCATTTTCTGAATTTGACATTAATCCTCTCGCATCCGCTTCTATTGCCCAGGTTCATGCTGCCAAATTATTATCAACAGGCCAAGAGGTAGTGGTTAAAGTTTTGCGGCCTGGTGTATACAAAAGAATTAGTAAGGATATTGATTTATTATATGCTTTAGCTGATTTGGCTATTCGTTATTGGCGACCTGCCAAGCAGCTTAGACCACGTGAAATTGTGGCTGAGTTTGAAGCTTGTTTAAAAGATGAATTAGATTTGTTGCGTGAAGGGGCAAATGCCTCTCAGTTACGTCGTAACTTTTTTAATTCTGATTTGCTTTATATCCCAGAAGTTTATTGGCCCTATACTTCTCACAAAGTTTTGGTTATGGAACGTATTTATGGTATTTCAATTTCTGATATTTCTACTTTAAAAAAACAAAAAATTAATTTAAAAAAATTGGCAGAAAGAGGTGTCAAAATTTTCTTTACGCAAGTTTTTCGAGATTGTTTCTTCCATGCTGATATGCACCCTGGAAATATTTTTGTTTCACCTCAGCATAAAGAGAATCCCCAATATCTGGGTGTTGATTTTGGTATTATGGGGAGTTTAAGTCCAGAGGATCAACGTTATCTCGCCGAAAATTTGTTGGCTTTTTTTAATAGAGATTATCGCCGTGTCGCACAACTGCATGTTGAATCAGGTTGGGTTGCAGAAAATACAAGAATTAATGAATTTGAAGCGGCAATTCGTACAGTATGTGAACCTATATTTGAAAGACCATTAAAAGAAATTTCATTTGGGCAGTTGCTTTTACGTTTATTTCAAACAGCGAGACGCTTCAATATGGAAGTACAGCCACAATTGGTACTTTTACAAAAAACTTTGTTCAATGTTGAAGGTTTAGGACGTCAATTATATCCCGATTTAGATTTATGGAATACAGCCAAACCTTTTTTAGAGCATTGGTTACGAAAGCAAGTAGGCCCACGTGCTTTTTTGCGTAAAATCCGAGAGTATGCCCCTTATTGGGCAGAAAAAACCCCTGAAATTCCGGATTTATTTTATCAGCTGATGCTTGAATTACGTCATTTGAAAAAGAGTACAAAATGTGGTTATTGTGCAATTGAAAAGGAAAAAAAGAAAGCAAGTCAAAAATCCTTTTGGACAATAGGTTTAGGAATTGCTGTAGCTTGTATCGTTTGGGTTTTATTGGATTTAGGGTTTAAAACTTTTTCATTAGCGCCCGTTTATTTAGGGGTTTTAGGTATCGGGGGCTTAACATTATTTTTAAGCGCGATGATTAATTTACGAAAATTAAATTAATTTAAATGCAAGGAGTGTTTATGGGATTTTATGGATTCAATCTAATATCGTTCCTTATTATTTTTTTGATTGCTTGGTTATTATTTGGACCTAAATATTTACAGATTCTTTTAAAGGATTTATATATTTCTTGGTTTAATTATATTAAGATGGTATTAAAGTCATATAATTCAAAATTAAATGGTAGAAAACCCGAATCCAAAACAGATATTACTCGTGGATGATGATGAGTTAAATCTAAAAATATTAACAAAATATTTAGATGAAGCTCAATATGCTTACGTAGTCTGTAAAGATAGCCAGCTTGCATGGGATTATTTGAAAGGTCACCCAGATAGATTTTTTGTCGTTTTAAGCGATAGAATAATGCCCCATCTTCATGGTTTGCAGTTATTAACGAAAATGCAAATGGGAAAGCTAAATATACCTTTGATTCTGTTTTCTGGAGAAGCAAGTAAAGAAGAAATATGCGAGGCATTAGTGCAAGGAGTGCATGATTTTTTTTATAAACCGATATCTAAAGAATTACTTTTAGCATTATTGAAAAAGCTAGAAAAGCAAATAACATGATCCTTGTATTAGGAAAAAGGAGAAAAAAATGGATAAATCTAATCTTAATTGGGAAAATAGCAGGTTATACGTTTTAGCCAACATAGGTGATGTCAATTTATTTGAGTATTGGATAAAAAATAAAAAACTAAATATAGATGCTCGAGATGAAGATGGTGATACGACTTTACACTATGCAACAAGAGGAGGACATGTCGATCTAGTTATCTTCTTATTAAAAAAAAAGCGGTCATCAGCTGTAATAAAAATCAGCAGTCTCCTTTGCAGTTAGCTTATAAATTTAAGCAATTTAAAGTCGCTTATGAGATTACACAAGCTATAGTTAAAGGAGAAAATCAAACGGATAAATTTGAATATCAACAATTAAATTTACACGTTAATGATTTTATAAATCATTTAAATAAAAATTATCTCCAACGAAATATTTTTCTTCGCTTTTCGGCTAAGCATACAGAAAGGGCTAAGGCTTTAATAGTAGCTGTCCAGAAATGCGGTTCAATGAAACAATTTAGAGACTTGTTGAATAACCAACTTAATTTATTTAAAAACACACCAATTCAACCTTTACCTAATAGGATAATTGATGGACGATGGTCTAAATTTATTAAAAATAAACCATTGGACGTTAATAAATCTCAGTTTTACAAAACAATAAATACCTTTGTTCTCGAGCGATTTTCTATCCAGATAATTAGCAACAGTGCTAATAATGTTAACGCCGCACAGCGTTGATGCCTTTTCAAAAATTGAGGTTTAGAAATTGACTTAATGTAAAGGCTTGCAATTTTTTTGCACATCTCTAAACTTAAGTTCTTCATTTTAAGAGCGGCGCTATGAAAATCGTTTTAGCCAATCCAAGGGGTTTTTGTGCCGGCGTTGATCGCGCTATAGAAATTGTCAAAAGGGCTTTAAGTCTGTTTGGCGAGCCTATCTACGTGCGTCATGAGGTAGTCCATAATCGAATTGTAGTCTCTGAGTTAGAGCAAAAAGGGGTAGTTTTCGTTGAGCAAATCAACGAAATACCCCTGGATGCCACAGCTATTTTTAGTGCTCATGGAGTTTCTCGAGCAGTTTGGAAGGCCGCTAAGCAACGCAATTTGAGAATTTTTGATGCAACTTGCCCTTTGGTCACTAAAGTACATATGGAAGTGGCACGCTATAATCGTTTGGGTCAGGAATGTATACTGATTGGTCATGCCGATCATCCTGAAGTAGAGGGAAGTCTAGGACATTATGATAATCCAACCGGCGGAATCTACTTAGTAGAAAATATTGAGGATGTTGCTGCGTTAAAAGTTAAAAATCCTCGTTTATTGAGCTATGTTACCCAAACGACCTTATCTCTCGATGACACTAAAACTATTGTACTCGCATTGAGACGACGTTTTCCGGAAATTACTACGCCTAAAAAAGAAGATATTTGTTACGCAACACAAAATCGGCAATTAGCTGTTAAAGAATTAGCAAAACAGTGCGATATGGTATTCGTTTTAGGATCAGTTAATAGCTCGAATTCTAATCGCTTGAAGGAACTGGCCGAACGTTTAGGGAAGCCTGCGTATTTAATTGATTCTGCTGAAGATATCCATCCGAACTGGATCATTGGGAAAGGAACTATTGGCATTACGGCTGGAGCGTCGGCGCCTGAGTTTTTAGTTCAAGGCGTTATAAACTATCTAAAAGAATTTTTTAATGGCCAAAATTGCTTGGTTTCCGAGTTGAAGGGGATAGATGAAAATGTTGCTTTTGCCTTACCACGTCAATTACGAGGTCCAGTAACTATCTAAACTGAAAACAATACGCTAATGTTTCTCAATAATTGATAGAACTATTTTTTTACTTCCCAAAAAATATCTGAATTAGCTTCCTACCTAAGGATTTTGCTAATAATTTTCTTGGCATATTTAATCTCCTTGAAACCAAGGGAAGTGGTAGCAGTAGAAAACTTTTTTCATCAATTAATGCACTTACACTACATGTTTATCACTAATATAAATTACCAGCATTGCTTAGAACCATTACCCGCATTATTTTTCTCTCCTAATTCATTAAGCATAAAAAGATAACATTCTGAATCAGAAAATGTAGATTGAGCGGATAGTTGGTAAGTGCTCTCTGTGCTTTTTAAAGCTAATTGATAAAAATGTCTATCAGTCATATTTTTTAAATGTAATTTATCAAAGCTTGCATTTTTGTAGCTATTATTATTTGCAAGATAATAATTCTCCATATGCTGAGCAAGAATCATTAAAGCAATTTTTGCTTCTGTTCGACGGGTTTTTATTAGGACATGAGTGTAAATTGGATAGGAGATTTTAGCTAAAATACCAATTATAACTAAGACTATCAGCAGTTCAAATAAACTAAATCCATGTTCAGTATTCAATTTGTATAAGCTCCATTATTTTTGTAAAAGGTAAATATAAATAGAAACTTATATAAGTTTTTATAAAATTATTAGTTTATCAATAAAACCCATGAGGTAAGATGCCCAAGTTAGTACTGATTTGTTGGGCAAATGCAGCACCGATATGATCAGAAAGTTGTTCCAGGAGGCCTGGTTTGACGGTGTAATCGACTATATTTCTATTTTTAATCAATTTTCGCGATAAACTATTTAAGTCACCAAAACCGTCTATCAATCCTAAAGGTAATGCTTCTTTACCCGTCCATGCTAAACCAGAAAATAACTCCGGATTATCTTTTAATCGATTTCCACGACCTTGTTTAACAGCATTAATAAATTGTTGATGAACGTTTTCAAGCATACGTTCCGCAATAAGTTTTTCGTCCAATTTTTCAGGTGAGAAAGGATCTAAAAAGCCTTTATGCTCTCCTGCTATTAATAAGCGCCGCTCAACACCTACTTTCTTCATGGTATCAACAAAACCAAATCCATCCATTAAAACACCAATCGAGCCAACTAAGCTAGAAGGATTAGCATAAATAGCGTCGCTGGCTGAGGCTATGTAATAAGCAGCAGAAGCGCAAAGATCATCACATACTGTATACAGTTTAGTCTTAGGGTATTGGTGACGTAGATAACAAATTTCATCATAAATCTGTGCGGCTTGTACTGGGCTGCCACCAGGACTATTGATACGTAAAATAACGGCACGAGTATTTTTATCTTCGAAAGCGTTTTGCAGGCCTTCAATTACATTGTCGGCACTCGCAGTTGAATTGTCATCGATAATTCCTTTTATATCAATGAGACTAATATGGGCTTTTGCTTTTGAAGCCGTGGGAAGATTTGTTGGCCATAATTCAAATAACAGACATAAAAAAATTATAAAAAATAAGAATTTAAAGAAAATATTCCACCGTCTTTTCCGGCATTGTTCTTTCAGGTTATTAAAAAGTAACTTTTCTAGAGTTTTACGCTGCCACTGTGGATCATCTAATAATTTTTTTACCATAAAACCTCTAAAATGCTCAAATCTAAGAAAAAGTTGTGCTTAGTTTACCTCTTTTTTATTTACGGGAACATATTGAAGGGGCAGTTTTGAATTTTTCTTTTGTTTTAAAGACCAAGAATGCATGGTGAATGCTTTTGAGGTTAAATCTTAAACTAACCTAATACCTAAATATAGGGATGGTAATCTATTTTTTAAAAAATTGACTTGATTTTTTCTAATTAGACTAAACTATTTATAAGACAGAGATAGTGATGACTAGAGGAAAATATGAGTCTTAATAAATTGACCAGTCAGTTTCAAAACGCTTTGGCGGAATCTCAATCAATTGCTATAGGTCGAGATAATCCATCTATTGAACCTGTTCATTTGATGTCTGCTTTGTTACAACAAGAAAATGGCACAGTCAGACCTTTGTTAAGTAAAGCTAATGTTAATTTAGATCAATTAACTAAAAGTTTAGATGAGGCGATGGCGCATTTACCTAAAGTAGAGTCTTCGACTCCTGGTGAAATTTATCCTTCCAAAGACTTTACCCGTTTATTAAATGTATCGGATAAGCTTGCACAACAAAGAAAAGATGAATATATATCGAGCGAATTATTTGTACTAGCCGTTGTGGACGATAAAAATAATTTGGGTGAATTATTAAGAAAGGCCGGTGCTAGCAGGATCCTAATTGAGAAAGCAATAAAGGATATACGAGGAGGGGAAGCAGTGAATGATCCGGAAGCTGAAGGACGTCGAAAGGCTTTAGAAAAGTACACGATAGACCTAACGGCGCAAGCATCGCAGGGAAAGCTTGATCCAGTGATTGGCCGAGATGATGTGATTCGTCGCACGATTCAAGTTTTACAAAGACGAACTAAAAATAATCCGGTGCTTATTGGTGAGCCGGGTGTAGGTAAAACCGCTGTAGTGGAAGGGCTTGCACAACGTATTATAAATCATGAAGTTCCAGAAGGATTAAGAAACAAACGTTTATTGGCTTTAGATATGGGCTCGTTGATAGCTGGTGCTAAATATCGGGGAGAATTTGAAGAGCGGTTAAAAGCGGTTTTGAATGAGCTGTCAAAGCAAGAAGGACAAATTATTTTATTTATAGATGAATTGCATACTATGGTCGGCGCCGGGAAAGCGGAAGGTGCTATGGATGCTGGCAATATGTTAAAACCTGCTTTAGCAAGAGGCCAGTTACATTGTATTGGGGCGACTACTTTAAATGAATATCGGAATTACATTGAAAAAGATGCTGCATTAGAACGCCGTTTCCAAAAAATTTTAGTAGATGAGCCTAGTGTTGAAGATACTATAGCCATTTTACGTGGTTTAAAACAACGTTATGAGATTCACCATGGTGTAGAAATTATGGATTCTGCTATCGTTTCAGCAGCTACTTTGTCCCATCGTTATATTTCTGATAGAAACTTACCTGATAAAGCGATCGATCTTATCGATGAAGCGGCCAGTCGAATTAGAATTGAAATAGATTCAAAGCCTGAAAAATTGGATCGCTTAGATAGACGATTAATTCAATTAAAGATTGAGCGAGAAGCTTTAAAAAAAGAAACGGATGAGTCTTCTAAGATGAGATTGAAAAATTTAGAAAATGAAATTACAGGGCTTTCAAAAAAATATGCTGATCTTAATGAAGTTTGGAAAGCTGAAAAAGCTACCTTGCAGGGCGAACAAAAAATTAAAAGCGAGCTTGAAAAGGCCCAATTTGAGTTAGAAAAAGCACGCCGGGCGGGAGATCTAAATCGGATGTCCGAATTACAATATGGTCATATTCCTGACTTAGAGAAAAAACTACTTGCTGCTCAAAAAATAGAGAAAAAAGAGGAGCCTCATCTATTACGTAATAAAGTGAGTGAGAAAGAAATTGCTGAAATTGTTTCACAGTGGACAGGTATTCCTGTGGCCAAGATGTTAGAAGGTGAACGAGAAAAACTGCTTCATATGGAAAATGCACTTCATAAACGCGTGATTGGACAAGATGAAGCAATTTCTGTTGTAGCTAATGCGATTCGCCGTTCTCGTGCAGGTTTATCCGATCCTAAGCGTCCAATAGGATCGTTTATTTTTTCAGGACCAACCGGTGTCGGTAAAACCGAAGTTTGCAAAGCCTTAGCAGGATTTTTGTTTGATTCTGACGATGCAATGGTACGCTTAGATATGTCGGAATTTATGGAAAAACATTCTGTTTCCCGTTTAGTTGGGGCGCCTCCAGGATATGTCGGTTATGAAGAAGGGGGTTATCTTACTGAAGCAGTTCGTCGGAAACCTTATTCAGTTGTTCTTCTGGACGAAATTGAAAAAGCGCACGCAGATGTTTTTAATATTTTATTACAAGTACTAGATGATGGACGCTTAACTGATGGACATGGGCGTACAGTAGATTTTCGTAATACCGTAATAGTGATGACATCCAATTTAGGTTCGCAGATTATTCAAGAGTTGACATCAAAAAAAGATTACGCGGCATTAAAAAATACGCTAATGAATATTATTTCCCAGCATTTTCGTCCAGAATTTATTAATCGGATTGATGAAGTGGTTGTATTTCATGCCTTAAATCAAAACCAGATCCATGCGATTACAGAAATTCAATTGCAACAATTACGTCAACGTCTCAAAGAGCGAGATTTACAATTAGAAGTGAGCGAAACTGCGGTTGATCATATTGCTAAAATGGGGTATGACCCTATTTATGGAGCTCGACCCTTAAAACGCACCATACAGCAGGAATTGGAAAATCCAATTGCCAAAGATATGCTCGAGGAAAAATTTTTACCTGGAGATAAAATTTTTGTAGACTATGTGGACGAGAAAATAACATTAGCATCGAAGAAAACAAAAGATAAAGCCAAAAAGAAAAATTAATTTTTATTTAAATTCAATGTGGGAGATAAATACATAGGATTCTTGGTAATATTAAAATAAGGAGAATTTTTTCCTGGCTTAAATCCATTTGTATAATGCGACCACGTTATAAAAAATCAGATAGATTGTGCCAAGTCTGTAGCATAACCTAAATAGTTAGCGGGTGATAATTCAAGTAAATTCTTTTTTACATTGTCAGGTATTTTTAAGCTATTAATAAATTGATGAAGGGTTTTTTGATTAATTTTTTTACCTTGTGTCAATGCTTTTAATTGTTCATAAGGCATTTCAGTAGCATACCGTCTTAAAATGGTTTGTATCGCTTCAGCCAAAATTTCCCAATGTTGGTTAAGATCTTCAAGTAATTTTCTTTCATCAATAGAAATTTTTTCTAAACCAGAATATAAACTTTTATAAGCAATTAAATTATATGCAAATGCGGTGCCAAGGTTACGCAATAGGGTAGAGTCGCGTAAATCTCGTTGCCAACGAGAAATAGGTAAGGTTCTAGAAAAATGTTGGTATAAACTATTCGCTAAACTAAGATTACCTTCAGAATTTTCAAAGTCAATGGGATTAATTTTGTGTGGCATAGTGGATGAACCTATTTCACCCATTTTGGTTTTTTGCTTGAAATAGCCTAAAGAAATATAACTCCAGCAATCAGCAGCTAAATTAATTAGTATGTTATTAATTCGTTTTAAACTATCACAGTATTCTGCCATATAGTCATGTGGCTCTATCTGTGTGGTATAAGGAATCCAATGTAAACCTAAGCTCTCTACAAATTTTTTGCAGAGTTCAGGCCAGTTAATATCAGGGTAAGCAGCACGATGAGCATTATAGTTACCAATAGCGCCATTAAATTTACCCTGTAATTTTACTTCAGCAAATAAATTTTTTTGTTCGACTAAGCGATAGGTAAAATTAGCTAATTCTTTACCCATCGTCGTAGGTACAGCAGCCTGCCCGTGCGTACGTCCCAACATTGGGTGTGTAGCATATTGATGAGAATATTTTTTTAAACAAGTAACAAGTTTCAAAATTGAAGGGAGTAAATGTTGAACTCGTACCTCTTTGAGCATTAACGCATAAGCCAAATTATTAATATCATCAGAGGTACAGCCAAAATGAATAAATTCACGAATAGGTTCTAACTCAGGATTTTTAGCTAATTTCTCTTTCAAGAAATACTCCACGGCTTTAACATCGTGACGAGTCGTTTCTTCAAGGGTTTTTATTTTTTCAGCATCTTTTAAATTAAAATTTTCAACAATATGATTTAATTGTTGCTGAGTGGATGAAGAAAATTCAGGAATTTCCTTAATGCCGGAATGTTCAGCAAGTGTTTGTAACCAGCGTATTTCAATGAGCACTCTGAAGTAAATTAAGCCATATTCACTACATAAAGAGCGCAAAGCCTCGGTTTTATCGGAGTAACGACCATCAATAGGAGAAATTGCAGTTAAAGGATTGAGTTGCACTGGGGCCTCGATAAATATTTATTTACAGTTCTTCAGATTCCTCAGGGCCAAATTTTTCTGACCTATCATGTCTTTTTTCTTTGATTTTTTGTTTATGTTTGTTGATTTGTTGTTCTATTTTATCAATTAGATCATCAATAGCGGGGTATAAACTTTCATTTTTGGCACTCGCATAAAACTCAGTGCCATGCGTATCGACCAGGGCTTTAGCAACTTGATCCAAATTTTCCAGACTTAAAGTGACATGTATAGCGGTTGTTTTATTGGTTATTCGTTCAAGTCGTTTAAATTTGTCTAAAATATAGTGCTTTAAAGCATCAGTAACTTTGATGCCGCCGTCTGTAATAGTAATTTGCATTGAGCCCTCTATCTTTATAATGTATTGTCTTTAATATTATTCTGATACCACTAAAGACTATGGTATAGTATAGATTATACCTTACGGTGTGGTAGTAAAGTAGATATAGTCTATGAATAGAACTTTTAAAGCTATTTTATGTAGGCATTGATCAAAATTTAATCGTGCAGTAACTCGATTTAAAGATGCTTGTCTAAAGATCAAACTCATGACCAAGGTAGATCTCCCTGACACGTTGATTACTCAATACTTCTTTTGGTGTGCCTACATAAATAGTCTCTCCTTCGCTGACTATATAAGCTCGTTTACAAATTGTTAATGTTTCTCGAACATTGTGGTCGGTAATCAAGACACCAATACCTCGTCGGCTAAGATGGGTAATCATACGTTTAATGTCTACCACAGAAATAGGATCGATGCCAGCAAAAGGTTCGTCCAGTAGCATGAATTTGGGTTCCATAGCTAAAGCACGTGCAATTTCCACTCGACGACGCTCACCTCCTGATAAGCTAATTCCTAATGTATCGCGTATATGAGTGATATGAAATTCATGGAGTAAATTTTCTAAATGTTGTTTACGTTGCTCTTTTGAAAGATCTCTACGTAACTGGAGAATAGCAAGAATATTATCAGCGACAGATAGTTTACGAAATATTGAAGCTTCTTGAGGCAAATAACCAATACCTGCTTTAGCGCGTGCATGCATTGGTAAATGCGTAATATTACGATTATCTAACAAAATTTTACCTTGTGTGCTTTCAACTAAGCCCACAATTAGGTAAAAGCTTGTGGTTTTTCCCGCACCATTAGGGCCCAATAAACCGACTACTTCGCCGGTTTCTAGTTCCAAAGAAACATTTTTGACAACAACTCGAGAATGGTAACGTTTGGCTAAATGGATTGCATGTAGTTTATTCATGAGTGTACAGGTTTAGCGGAGCTATTAGTATTTGGGTATGCCCTTTTTTAGAGATAGGAGAGACAATCATTTTCTTTTTAAAATCATAATTAATTTGTGGGCCTTTAAGATGATTTTGACCTTGCACAATCTCGGCATTTCCCACGGCTTCTAACCAATCTTTTTGGGGATAATAATAGATCGTATTTCCAGTAGCAATTAATTTAGGTTGATTAGGGAATATCGGTGCGCGATAACGCGCGGGGTTACCAATAGCAGTTATCTTGTTGATTTGTCCATTTGGGTCAGAATAGCTGATGGCATAATCTGCAGTTAACACACCCGATTCTTGGGTTATTTTAATATGTCCCTGGTAGACGCCTAACTTTATTTCATTATTATAGGACAGCGTGTCCGATTCAAAATAAATAGTTTTTCCCAGATCTTGTTGATCAGCCCAGAGGCTCCCCGAAAAAATAAAAGTTATTAATATAATTAGGCATAACAGTGGATAATTAAAGTTTATTTTAAGTAGTTTTTTTAAGTGATTTTGAATCCACATCTTAAACCTCATTGGCTATTTTGTAGATTTGAATTGACCTCTTACTTGAGATAAAAGCTGGATCGTTTTTGTACTAAAATTAGCATGGAGCCCTACGGCATGTATCTCCTGATTTGCCTGAGTTATTACAATAGGCGCGGAGGTATCAGCCGTTTTTTCTTTAAGATGAATATTTAAACTGGATGTCGTTAAGATTGAGATAATTTTATTATTTGACCCTTGCTTTTGTTCAAGTTTGACATTATTCCAAAGTTGTAAAAGACCTTTATCTTCTTTTAGTTTGCCATAGCGAGATGAAAGTTGCCATGATTCATTTTTTTTTAAAAATAAAGTGAATAAAGGGGTGGTAAGTGAAATACTAGCCTCTAGGGGATAATGGATGGATAAAGGAGTGTTTAATTGATCATAGAGATTACCCGATTTATCGGTATGATAAACTATGATCTGAGTTGCGTAAGAATCAGGCCGATTGCCTAAAAACGTAGCGCTTATAGGTCGAGTCAATTGTAGCCATGTATACCAAGTACCCAGTAAAATAAGGGAAATAAGAATAAGGTTAACAAATAGAGTCTTAGAAAACATACTAAATAAATACGCTAGCTTAAATAATTTGATTATCGTTTTGTATTTTGAATTCTGATGTTAGTAACCTTTCCCCACTCGCAGTTTTTTATAATTAATCTTAAGTGATTTTTTGATTCAGAATATCATGAATGTGCACAACACCAAGAGGTTTTTTATCTTTGTCTATAATAATTAAAGTAGTTATTTTATTATCTTCCATAATTCGTAGTGCTTCAGTAGCTAATTTATCTTTGTCTATCGTTTTACAATTAGAGGTCATTACTTGGTCCACTGGAGTGGTTTGAAGATTTAATCCCTGGTCTATAGTGCGTCTCAGATCACCATCTGTAAAAATGCCTAAAAGACGTTGGTTTTTATCAGTGATTAGAGTCATTCCTAGTCTTTTTTTTGAAACTTCAAATAAAGTTTGAATTAAAGAGGTTCCAGATTTTACATTAGGTATAGCGCTATCTGTATGCATAATATCAGACACTTTTAATAATAAGCGTCGCCCCAAGCGACCTTTTGGGTGAACCTTAGCAAAGTCATCACTGCTAAAACCGCGCAGATTAAGCAGTGATATTGCAATGGCATCACCCATAACTAAAGTAGCTGTACTGCTTGAGGTTGGAGCCAATCCTAAGGGGCAAGCTTCTTGCTCTATGGGTATATGAATGGTGACAGTGGCTTGTTGTGCTAAAGTGGATTGAGAGTTTCCTGTCATAAGTATAAAAGGGATATTAAGCAGCCTGAGCGTAGGTAGAATGCTGATGATTTCATCTGTTTCCCCTGAATGGGAGATGGCAAGAACCACATCGTTAGAATTTACCATGCCTAGATCACCATGGTTCGCTTCTGCGGCATGAATAAAAAAAGCAGGACTACCCGTGCTGGCTAAAGTAGCGGCAATTTTATTACCAATATGCCCCGATTTTCCAATCCCAATAACAACGATGTGTCCTTGGCAATTTAAAAGTAATTCACATGCCCGTTCAAAACTTGCATCAATTTTTTTTAATAAGCTCAAAATAGTTTTGGCTTCTATTTTAATTACTTTACGCGCTGACTCAAAAAATTTTTTAGTATTCATTACTTTAAACTAGGTGAATTTTGAAACATCTAAACTGGCTGTAGTTAATTGGGATTTTCTAAACTTAACATCCCTGTGTTGTTGGCATAGGCGAATAATTCTGCATAGCGTCCCCAATCTATTACGGTACGGAGAACGCGTTCAGCCTCTTTTTCACTTAAATAATCCTCTAATTCATTCAAGAAACGTTCTCTCGAAGCGCGTTGACCGGTTGTGCGTCTTTCTTCTAGAACTTGTTTTATATGCTTAGCTAAGGGCACGTACCTTAATAAATGGGCAGCAAAGATTTTCTTACGTTCTAGGATATCGGCATTTGCAAATAATTTACCTGCTTCAGTTAAGACTAATTTGCCATTATTAACCTGTGCAAAACCTAAAATATCCAATACTTCGGTTAATGGAAAGAGATCATCAACATCTAAATGTAGTGATTCAGTAAGCTCAGGTAAGCTCACATGACCTTGATATTCAGATTGATCTAAAGTTTCAAGTAAACCTGTCAATTCAGAAATATCTGCGTCAGGAAGACGGTAGCCTATATCCGTAATACGAGGTAACTGTTCTTGGAGTAATAGTTTTTTACGCTCATCCATTTGGCGGGTAATTAGAGAGTATATTTGATCAACATATTTACGGAATTCGGAATTTTGTTCCGTTCGTGGATAAGGCAAATCAATGCTTAGCTCTGCTCGAATGCTACCTGGATCGCTATCAAAAACAATGACACGATTTGCGAGCAAAACTGCCTCTTCAATGTTGTGGGTTACGAACAAAATCCCACGTGTGCCGGTTTGTTTGGTTTCCCATAAATCAAGTAGATCGCTTTTAAGGTTATCGGCAGTGAGGACATCTAAGGCTGAGAAAGGTTCATCCATTAACAAAACATCAGGATTAATAACCAGTGCTCGAGCAAAACCTACACGTTGACGCATTCCGCCGGACAATTCTTTTGGATAAGCAGACTCAAAGCCATCCAGTCCAATAATATCAATAGCTTTTAAGGATCGAGTTCTACGTTCATCACGAGGAACTCTTAATGCTTCAAGACCTAATTCTACATTTTCTAATACGGTTAACCAAGGCAATAAAGCAAAGTTCTGAAAAACCATAGCCATACCTTTAACAGGTCCGTTTACGGTTTGTTCTCGGTAGGTTACGGTGCCGCTGCTCGGTTCAGAAAGACCCGAAATGATGCGTAATAATGTCGACTTTCCTGAACCCGATTTCCCTAGTAGAGCGACAATTTCATCCTCATACAACTGAAAATTAACTTTATCAAGAACCAATAATTCTTGTTGCTCAGCTTTCTTAAAAGATTTGCTAATATCTTTTACAGTGAAAATAGGCTTTTTATTCATGATACATCGCTTAATCTAATCGGTAACGAGATTGAGATAAATTATACAGTGGGCGCCAAACTAAATGGTTCATAACTAATACAAATAAACTCATGACTGCCATTCCAAGGGCTACGCGTGGGAAGTCTCCGGCATCAGTAGATTTTGCAATATAGGCGCCCAATCCAGTTGCAGCAAGTGTAGTAGAGCCCCAATTAATGACCTCAGTTATGATAGTTATATTCCAACCCCCACCAATTGCAGTAATGGTTCCTGTAATCCAATGAGGAAAAATTCCAGGTAAAATTAAACGATGCCACCATTGCCAGCTTTTAACACCAAAGTTGTTGGCTACTTCTTTAAGTTCTTCCGGTAAAGCGGCTGTCCCTGCGATTATATTAAATAAAATGTACCATTGTGTGCCTAGCAATAATAAAGGAGTTGACCATATCTCGAAATTTAAGTGATATTTTAAAATTAAAACAACTACTATAGGAAATAAGACATTGGCTGGAAATGCAGCTAAAAATTGCGCAATGGGTTGCGCCCATTCTGCAATACGACGATTTAATCCGATGAAAACTCCTATAGGAATCCAAATAATACTTGCTATTAGAATAATCGTGATGACTCTTAATGCCGTTATGCTGCCTAAAAAAAGGACATGAATTAACTCGCGTGATGAAAGATGCTTTAAGATAAAATGTAAAAGTAGACAAAGTGATACAGTTATCACTAGTGTAATAAAACTGTACCAAATAATGTTGATTAATCTATTGGGACTTGATTTTTTGAAGGCAGTTTTCTTTTTAATATCCTTAGAAAAAGAAATATTGACTACGGCATCACCTAATTTTCCAAAAAAATGACCAAAATATTTAAAAATAGAGGTTTGTTGTAATAGTATAGTAACCCATGAGCGTGAAATAGATTCTTGGCTCACTTGCTCGAATGTAAATTTTTTTGACCAATCTAATAGAGGTCTAAAAAGAAATTGATCATAAAGTAAAATGACAATGAGCATGGTTAAAATTGTGTAAATTACACCTGAAATACTAGCCTGACTAATGGCAAGACCTAGATAAGAGCCGATCCCAGGCAATACTATAGTTTGGTTATTTACAGAAATACTTTCTGATGCGATTAAGAAAATCCAACTCGCCGACATAGACATCATCATATTCCATAGAAGCCCTGGCATACTAAACGGTACATCAAGTCGCCAAAAGCGTTGCCAGGCGGATAAATGGAACATGTCAGCGGCTTCTTTAAGTTCAGTAGGTACTGAACTTAAGCTTTGGAAAAAGCTGAGCGTGATGTTCCAAACTTGAGCCGTAAAAACTGCGAAAATCGCGGCTGCTTCAGGACCTAACCGACTACCATGAAATAAAGCAATAAACCCTACTATAGTGATAGATAACAAACCAATGACGGGTACCGATTGAAGGATATCGATGCAAGGAATGATAATGCTTGCTGCGCGTTTATTTTTAGCGGCTAAAGTTCCTACCGTAAACGTAAATAATAAAGAAAATGCCATCGCCGTAAATAAACGCAATACTGTGAATAAAGCATATTTAGGTAGTTGATGAGGGTCTAGGGATAGAGTTAAAGTTTGTCCGATTTGATAAGGAGCCGTCATTTGTTTGCCGGCCCAAACAAATGACGCAAGCATTCCTAGCACAATAATAAATGCAATTAAATCCCAGGAATTCGGAAAAATTTTTAAGGAATTTCTAAAAGAAAATCGATTATAGAATATTGACATGGACCTATCCCCCTTATGTTTGGGGGAGGTAGATATTTGACCCCACTAGTTTATATTCTTCGCATTTGATTTTTATCTGCATTCGTTGAATTTCCAACCATCATGTATACATGAAATACACCGGGTTGCTTATTTTTCCAAGGTTAAAATTCAAGTTTAGAATATCAAATTAGGGGAGGCATATATTTACCCCCTAAAACTTAGCCGCAGCCTAGTTAGATTTTTTTATTTTGTCAATATATAAATTGAAGGGCTTACTTTTTACAGACCGAATGGTAAACCCAACCTAAAATTCCGAGTGTGGATAGTACACCTAACAAGCCTGCTAATAAGCTTAAATGAGTGGGCATAAGGCGTAATACATCCGTGGATTGTGCTAAGGTAAAAGGGATCGCTAATACCACGCCCATTAAGCACGCTCCCGCTACTAAACCACAGGCTAAAGTGAGTCCATGTTGCCTCGCAGCGATAGGGTTAACTAATTTTTCTGATTGTATAGAGCGTCGTTTACGTAAAGTTCTTTCAACGAAATAGGAAGCAACTCCACCTAAAATTAACCCAGATGAGGTATCTAAGGGGAGATAGATACCTACACCGACGGCTAATACCGGTAAGCGCATACCATGTTTTTGCAATACTCGGTCAAAAATAATACAAAGTATAGCAACAACAAAACCAATGCTAATGAGACTCCAGGGCAAGTTATGCTTGAATGTTCCGGCAACTAAGCTCGCCATAAGTGTAGCTTGAGGTGCAGATAACATTTGAGCAGGATCCATGTGTCGTCCCGGAGGAGAAATACCTCCAATTCCGTAAGCATTAAATAATAGATTTAATGTAGGTGCTAAAATTAAAGCAGAAGCTATGACCCCCACAATTAATATTACCTGTTGTTTCCATGGCGTTGCGCCTACAATTTGACCGGCTTTTAGATCTTGAATGGTATCGTTGGTAATGGCACAGCTACTGCTGACAAGCGTACCAATAATAATAGCCAAGCCTTCTCCTTCAAGTAAATGTTTTGTATCGTGTGTAAAGCCAGGAGCCCAATTAAAAATAGCTAATAACGTTAGGGATGCAAGCAAAAGTATAGAAAGAGAAACGCCAGAAATCGGACTTTGACTACTTCCTATAAGCCCTGCAAAGTAGCCACATAAAGAAGAAAAAAAGAAACCTGTGACTAAAATAAACACAATACCGATAAACAAAGTGACTATTTGAATATTAACTGCTAATCCCAATCCAGGATGCTTAATAAAGCCAAATAAAATATAGGCTAAAGGCAATATTAAAATGCCCAATAAAATTAAATTATAGTTAATGGGTATGTCACGTTCATGCTTAGGTAGAGAGGTATAACCACTTTCTTTAATAGTTTTTAATGAAGCAAAAGAGGAGCGTACCCCTTTGATGATAGGTTTAATGAGTAGAACCATCGTCCATAGTCCACCAACTAACATAGTCCCTACGCCAATAGGGCGTATACTGGACTGCCAGATGGTTGTGGCTAAGCTGAAAGCTGACTGATGAGTAGACATTGTGAAAGGGTGTAAATAGCTAAAAATTGGGATCCCTAACACCCACCCAATAATTACCCCGACCAATGTACTGAGTCCTACCCCAATACCAACAATATAGCCTGCCGCTAATAAGGCAGGTTCGAAACCAAATGTAAAGCCAAAAATAAACTTATTTTTTATTTTAAACCATAATGGAAAATTATCCGCTATGATTTGAAAACCGGACTGAAAAAGGGCTACAAAAGCCCCTAAAAGCCCACCTTGGATGAGCTCTTTAAAATTTCCGCTAGTATCTTGGCTTATCTTTAAAACTTGGCCTATAGCGGTACCCTCTGGAAAGCGTAGAGTAGGATCGGCTAATAAAATACGCCGTAAAGGAATAGAGAATAGGATCCCTAAAATTCCACCTGTTAATGAGATTATTACTGTTTGCCAATAATCGAAGTGCTGCCAATAATGAAGAATAATTAAAGCAGGAAGAATAAATGCAGTGCCTGCGACAAGTGCTTCACCTGCTGAAGCTCCCGTTTGAACAATATTACTTTCGAGTATTGAGGAGTTTTTAAAAAAGCGCAGAATACCCATAGAAAGGATAGCGGCCGGGATAGAGGCAGAAATAGTTAAACCGACCTTAAGGCCTAAATAGGCATTTGCAGCGGCTAGAATGACTGCGAGTAAAATAGCCAATAGTACGGCGCGAAAACTTATTTCAGAGGGTTGTAGTGACGACATGAAATCCGAAGTTTTTTTAGTTAATCTTTTTATGTAACATATTGTGTACCTTAGGTCAAAAAATTAATGTGGGAAAATGGGAGATTTTACAGAACTTTATCAAAATTTTAGCTTTACTTAAGGTATAGCCAATTTAATATTTTATTGCGGATTCTTTCAAGGCCTATTGATTTAGTTGCTGAGAATATTTGAATTTCAGAGACATTATTAAGCGTAGAGAGCTGCTGTGATGCGAGTTTTAAGGCATTTTCGGCTTGATGGCGTGTTAGTTTATCTGCTTTAGTTAAAAGGATATATACTGGTATCTGATAATAAGAAGCCCATGCCAGCATGGCTTGATCTTGTTCTTTTAAGGGATTGCGAATGTCCATAGTTACAATTAAACCTTTCAAAGATTTTCTTAGTTTTAGGTAGTCTGCAATATTTTTCTCCCAATTAGTTTTTTTGCGCGGGGGTACGCTAGCAAACCCATAGCCTGGAAGATCGACTAAGCGTAAATTTTCGTTTATTTGAAAGAAGTTTAATAACTGAGTCCGGCCAGGGGTTTTACTGGTTTTGGCTAACCCTTTTTTCCCAGTAATTGAATTAATAGCTGTCGATTTTCCTGAATTAGAACGACCAATAAATGCAACTTCCGCGCCTTGATCGGTGGGCAATTGATCTAGTTGGGCTGCGCTTTTTAAGAAAGTAATGAGTGAAAAGACGGGGGAACCCAAGATTATCTTCCGCGAATTAAAAAATAAAAATTCCCTGGCTTTTATGTTATTTTTATAGTTTATCTAAGCCTTACAAAACTATAAACTAAACAAGAATGTTTAGCAATACCAAAAGTTATGCCGAAAATTTCTAAAATTATTTCCTAAAAAGTTTTTGTATGCTCAATTATAAAAATTTTCCATTTTTATTTATACTTTGTTTTTTGTTCGGTTTCGCTTCTAGTCATGTGAGGACTGAAAAACCCATTAAAGATATTATTATTAAATGTGAATTATGTCATGGTACAAAGGGTAATTCTACAATTAATGAAGATTGGCCAAAACTGGCGGGCCAGAACTTTAATTATTTAATGAAGCAAATGCAGGACTTTCATCCTTCTTCGAAACATCGACGTAAAAATGCAATAATGAGCTCTTTAATTATTACATTGTCAGAAGATGATAAAATCAAATTAGCAAACTATTATTCCAATTTGCTAGGGTCTATTGACACTGCACAGACTCATTTACTTTCTTTAGGACAAAGAATTTATCGAGGTGGAGATTCAAAAGGAGTGCCTGCCTGTTTAGCTTGTCATGGACCTGCGGGCTTAGGTAATCCTCCTGCCGGATTTCCGCGTTTAAGTGGGCAACATGCCCGATATATTGTTACACAGTTAAAAAAATTTCGCGATGGCAAGAGAAATAATGATAAATATCAGATGATGCCAATCATTAGCAAGAAATTGAATGATATAGAAATTATAGCAGTAGCGAACTATATATCAGGTTTATATTTTTAAATTTAAATTATTTACTCAGGGTATTCTTTTTAAGCTTAGGTTTTAATAACAAGCACACTCCTTGTTGAGGCATGATTTGATTTTCTTTAGGGTAAGTATCTGGAGATATAAAAATGAGGTTGATTGCTTTTTTTGAAAAGATTTTTATTAGTGCCTTTTAAATAAGTTAATTTTTTTAGTGATTGATTTTGTATTGTTGGAAAATAAATAAGGCAGTTTTAACTGCTTCGTTGTCTTGTTGTCGACCTGCTATGGTTTTATATTTTAATAATTTTAATTTATTTTTTTTGGCTAATTCTATTACATAAGTTTTACCATGTTGATAACGACCGTTTGTTTGCAAAATATATGAAGAAATAGTTTCATCGCTAAGTTCAATGGATAAGCCTAATAAACCGTTTTCTGTTAAGCACGCCGGTATTTTAGAAAAAAACAGATTAAGATAGCCAAAGTAAACCAAGGTATCAATACACAAGATAAGGTCAAAATCTTCTCCTTGTAGTTCCGTTATGCCATGTAAAATATCAGTTTCTATTAGAATATCATAACACGCTTTTTCTTTTGCTTTATTAAGCATATTAGGAGAAATATCAATACCAGTTAATTTTTTTTTAATATCAATAAAACATTGACCACTCAGACCCGTCCCACAACCGAGATCTAATACGTTATAATTATTTTCTTTCAAAAAAGGTTTTAACAGTTTGTGCATTAGCTCAGGAGTTTTATAGTGTAAAATATTCTGTAGATGTGTATCAAACTGAAAGGCATAGTTGTCGAATAAATTTTTAATATACTCTAAAGGTGCACCGTCAGGTGTAGCTTGCTGAGTTAGTGCATTGACCATATAACTCGCAATGGCATGTTTATCAGTTAGATTAAGAATAGTTTGATAATGTGCCAAAGCCCTAGCTTTGTTTTTTAGCTTTAAATAAATGGCAGCAAGATTAGTATGTGTGTTTATGTGCTTGTCATCAATCGCCAAAATTTTTTTTAAATCATCTAGGGCTTCATTCAATTGACCAGTCAACATTAGGCTGTGTGCTCGATTAAAAAGAGCTTCCGCGTCTAAAGGTTCTAAATTTAAATATAAAGAATAATGCCATATGGCTTCTTTTAGTTGATTAGTTTGTAATAATAAGGTTGCAAGATTATTTCTTGCTGTTTTATGTTTAGGGTCAATAGTGAGTGCACGGTTGAAATAATCAATAGCTTTATCAGATCGTCCTCCTTTTATCATTAAGGCAGCTAAGTTATTTAAAGTTTCCGCTGAATTTGGTTCCAGGTCGAGAGCTTTTTGATAATGATAATAAGATCGTTTTAAGTTTTGAATTTGCCAGTAAATATTAGCGAGTTGCGAGTGAGCCTGAAGAGAGTTTGGATCTAAACTTAATACCTTTTTAAATTGCGTTATTGCCGCTTTCATTTCTTTTTGAGTGAAAAATACTAAGCCTAAATTAAAATGTGCTTCGAGATAACCCGGTTTTAGATTAATAGCTTGCAAATAATGCAGACGAGATTCATTTAATTTATTTTGCTTATAGAACAAACCGGCTAAGTTATTATGGGCTTCAGCATAGCTTGGTTCCAAATATAAAGTGGTTTGATAATGGGTCAATGCTAATTCAAATTGATTATTATTTTTTAAAGCATTTGCTAAATGAAGATGAAAGCGTGCTGAATTAGGTTGTAAAGATAAGGCTTGTTGCATCCAAGCAATAGCAGTTTCCCATTGTTGTAGTTTAGAAGCAAGAATCCCTAAAGCGTGGATAGTTTCTACATGTCGAGGTTGTATACTTAATATGTGCTCATAAATATCGCTAGCATATTTCACATTGCCTGATTTATGAGCATTTAAAGCGTGCTGAAAAAGCGCCTCAATCTTAATAGACGAATTTTTATTTTTGACTAATTGACCAATTTTAATCTTATTTGGATTGAGTAGAGAGTTCATCGAATTTCTTATTGTAAGTATCAGTCAATTTGAGGTTGAATAAAAAAGAGTAATTCTGCTGGTTTATCTAGTAGATTTTCCCAGGTTTCAATATCAAAACTTAAAGAGACTACACCGGCTGTAGGTAGAATGATCGTTTTTGTATGCAGACATAGTTTGTGAGCTAAGCTGCTTATCGTAGGATTATGACCAACGATGATTGTATGTTGAGATGAATCCAATAAAAAAAATGATTGTAAAATAGCTTCGATATCACCAGAGTAAAGTGCAGGGTTAGTTTTTATAATTTTTTGGCTTATTTCTAAATCTTTACAAAGAAGTTGGGCGGTTTGTACTGCTCGTTTAGCAGGACTACACAATAGATAATCGGGTAGATATTTTTTTTCTTTTAATTGCTTTGCAATATTTAAAATTTGATAATGACCTGTTTGAGTAAGAACTCGATCTTTATCGCTTTCAAAAATTTGTTGTGGGTGCGTTGCAGCATGCCGCATAAGCATCAAGTTTTTCATTTTTTAATTGCTATCCCGACGACGATGATATACTCCATTTTTAAAACTATCAAAAAAATAATCTAACTCAGGATGTTCAACAGGGTCAAATGTGTCATCTTTATTTAAATTCATTTCGGCTGCATAGGCATGGTGGACAGATCCATGTACTAAAATGTGATACCAAGGTTGGTTTTTAGGGGGGTTGCCCGGCGCATTTTGGCTATACCAAGCATCATCTCCTTGAAAACCCGCATCGGCATCGACAATAACTCCACGGTAGCCAAATAGGTTATGTTGAACAATTTCACCAATTCCGAAACGTGCTTTTATAGGCCCCATCATAACTTAAATCCTAGCTGATATTTTGATAAGTTGCTATGACGGGGACATGATCCGATGGTTTTTTCCATAATCGAATTTCTTTATCTATATCACAAGCAATACATTGAGAAATTAAAGCTTCGCTCGTTAATATGTGATCGATACGTAAGCCATGATTTCGCCGAAAAGCCCCAGCCCGATAATCCCACCAGGTGTATTGAAAGGGCTCATTGTTAAATAATCGAAAACTGTCTTTTAGTCCTAAAGCTAATAGGTTTCTTAAAGCTTGACGTTCTTGAGGACTAGCTAATACTTTTCCTTGCCAAATTTTAGGATTATGAACGTCTTTATCTTCCGGAGCAATATTAAAATCCCCTAGTACGATTAAATTTGGATGTAAGCTTAATTCTTGTTGTAAATAAACTTTTAAATGCTTTAACCATTGTAATTTATAAATAAATTTTTCAGAGTCTATATTTGAACCATTAGGCACATAAACGTTGACAATACGCAGGGATTTTATATTGACGACTAATATACGTCGTTGTATATCATCAAAATTGGGCAAGGAAATAACTTCATTTTGCATAGGGACTCGACTAATGAAAGCAACCCCATTATAAGTTTTTTGACCACTATATAAGACATGATAACCCGCTGTTTTGAATAATTCTTCAGGAAAATGTTGATTCTCAACTTTTGTTTCTTGTATAGCAAGTAAATGAGGTTGATGAATATTTAGCCAAGTTAAAACATGCTCTAAACGTACACGTAATGAATTAACATTCCAAGTTGCAATTTTAAATAATTTGTTCATTTATAATAAAAAACTTTGATATCATGGATAAAATTTTCTGTTTCTATAATTTTTTTTAATTGAGTTTCTAAGTCAGTTTGATTGCTGAATGCAATGGGTAATTTCAGGTCAATAGTGATTTTACCCTCTAAATAATGAAAGACGGCTGTTTTAATAGTTTTTTCGGGTAGTATATCATGCCAATGGGCCTTCAAAATTTTTTGCAGTGTACTCCGATCAGGTAAATTATAAGAGGGATTAATTATTTCATCGTCTTCCGTATCAATATGAACAGTAACATCAGTAATATCCGGAAATGATTTAATTAAACGTTTATCAACTTCTTGGCCAATGTAGTGTCCTTCTGAAACGCTAATAGAAGGATCAACTAAAACATGAACATCACAAAAAATGGACCCTGCAATTGATCGGGTACGGAGTTGATGGATGGCCTTTACGCCAGGGATTTCTTCTATAAATAATTTAATTTTTTTAGTTTCTTCTATATTAAGCACGGTATCGACTAATTCTCGGATGCTATGCCAACCAAAATCCCAGGCCATTTTTAAGATCATTAATCCAACAATAATGGCTGCGATAGCATCTAATTTAGAAAAACCTAGCCAAGTTCCAATCACCCCTAAAGTCACCGCTATAGAAGAAAAAGCGTCACTTTGATGATGCCATGCATTTGATATGAGCAACATTGATTTAATTTTTATCGCGATGTGTTTCGTCCAAAAATAAAGTATTTCATTTAGCAAAATTGAACTTAGTGCAATCCATAAAACAATTGGCGAAGGTACTTTGCTGACATAAGCGTGGATACTAGTGATAGCGTTAATAATAATACTAAAAGCAACAATGGCTAAAATTAAAGCTAAAAAAACCGTAGCAGCAGTCTCAATACGGCCGTGTCCGTAAGGGTGGTCCTCATCAGCTGCTTTATTACCAAACTTTGAGGTAATGATAACGACACTATCTATAATTAAATCCGATAACGAATGAATTCCATCGGCCAATAAACCATGAGAGCTACCGATGATTCCAAAGATTATTTTCAAGGCGGCAAGTATGAGATTTTTTAATCCACCGCATAAAGCAATAAAGCGCGTTTGTTGATAGCGAGAAGTTTCCATTTATTAATTTCCTATTCGTATCACCATAAAAATCTCTAAATAATGACCATGGAGACGATACCAGGCTAAAATATCAGAAAGACCCCCTTTGTCAGTAAACATAATCTCCAAAATATCGTTGGATTTTAATTGTTTTACGCACCCTTGAACTTTAATCACAAGTAAAGGAAAGAGTAGACGTTGGGCATTTAATCGATGAATCATATGATCTAATTTTTGTAAATAGATTAAATTTTTTTAAAAAATAGCTGGCTTCAGAGTCAGATAAAATCAGCTTCAATCTGAAATATACCATTCTTTAGGGGTTTGATCTGCAATAAAAGGGTTAACTTTAAAGTTTTACACTGAACCACTTAATGACTTTATTTCCAAAGTTACCTTATCGCTCGGTTTGGCATCGGTAAAACGAGCAGAGATTTGTGCGGTAGATTGGATATTTTCAGCGGTAATTCTCATCAATTAAGCTAATAAGTAAGATAATATCCTCCTATTCATAGTCCTTTTTCCGCGATACCTCTAAAGATCTTTTAATTTTTTTGAGTAATGCCTGTTAGTTAAAAAACAACAACCTTCAGCTGACTGGGCGGGGGCGTATTCTTAAAAATCAAATTTTTTTGCTAATTCAAACGGTGAGCGCAGCAAGCAATAGAGTCTAAAGCAACTGAAATGAGAGCATCTGCTTTTTTTCATAATCAAATTAAAAATTTAATTCAAAATGTACTTGTTGGTTTAGTAAATTATCCCGGCACCTTCCTAAATCTTTAGTAAAGGAATTTTCTCTATCGGGCGATCGTGTGGAAGGTCCTTTAATGGGGCCAAATCCATCGGGCATTATACTTGAAGGGGTCTTGGCTTTTCCTGGAATAACTTTAAATGTAAATAGTTCATTTTTTTGCGATGCTAATGTATCTGGGGCTAAATTTGACTGGCAAGCGGATAAAAATGATGAAAAGAAAAATAATAAAAATTTACTTTTATTCATTAATCACCTTAAAATAATTTAATAAACTAGGAGTTATTTACAATAGGCTATAATGCACCGATTAAAAAAACCGTAGAATTTCAATTCCAAAATCAACCATAAAACGAGTTTGCAATGCCGACTTAATGCTCAACGATGGGTTTGGGTCGAAACTAAGGATAATCATGCGGCAATTTGACGTTGATGACAAGTCTGGATTGAAAAAAACGGTGGAAGGAATTTTATATCGCCTACGAGTAGGCTATCCTTGAACGTTTTTGAGTGTCTCAAACACTCTATTTTTTTATGAATGAGATAAATTGTAGAAATCATTTACGGTTTTTACCAAACGTGTACAAATTTCGTCTGCATCTGCTTTTTGTAAAATTAAAGCAGGTAAAAGACGAATTGTATTATTAGAAACGACGTTAAATAGTAAACGATGATTTAAACCGATTCTGGGAATATTTCGGCATTCAGTGTCGAGTTCAATGCCTATCATAAGCCCTTGTCCTTTTATAGCGATGATATGCGGATGTTTGGCAAAACTATTTTTAAGCTTTGTCATCAGGTAAGCGCCTATCTCTTTCACATGAACGGAAAAATTCCCCTTCTTTAAAGTATTAATAACAGTGATTGCGACTGCGCAAGCTAACGGACTGCCAGAAAAAGTAGAGCCATGTTTTCCAGCGGGAAAAATATTATTCGCTTTTCCACGAGAACAATAGGCTCCTATAGGAAAACCATTACCTAAGGTTTTAGAAATAGTCATTATGTCAGGTAAAATATTATGGGCCTGGTAGGCAAACCATGATCCTGTTCGACAAAGACCCGTTTGTATCTCATCCAGTATCATCAGCCAATCGTATTGATCACAATAATTCCTTATAGCTTTTAAAAAATTAGGTGTTGCTATTTGAATGCCACCATCGCCTTGAATAGGCTCTAATATAATTGCAATGATGTTTTTTTTATGTTGTTTTATAACATCGTCTAAAGCAGCAACATCGTTAAATGGAATATGAATAAAAGACTCTAATAATGGCTCAAAACCAATTTGTAAACGTTTACTACCGGATAAACTGAGCGTTCCCATGGTTCTTCCGTGGAATGCATTATTCATAGCTATAATGATAGGCTGTTCAATTCCTTTTTTTCGCGCATAGAGACGCGTCATTTTGATAGCCGCTTCGTTAGATTCCGCACCGGAATTGGAAAAAAAAACTTGATCCATTCCTGACACATGTGCTAAAGCGGTGGCTAGTATTTCTTGTTCAGGAATATGGTAAGTATTAGAGGTATGGATTAATTTTTCAGATTGCTTGCAAATTGTTTTAGTGATTGCTGGATGGGCATGTCCTAGACCACACACCGCGATTCCAGCTAAGGCGTCTAAATAGTCTTGTCCTTGCGTATCGGTAAGCCAGACTCCTGAGCCCTTTTCAAAAGCAATAGGCAACCGATTTGGATAAATAGGCATCAAGGCAGATGTCATGTCATTTTCTCTGTGTTTGTTATTTCTCGAAATTTTTAGAAATAAAATCCCAATTTACTACCTCCCAAAATTTTTCTAAATATTTTTGCCGAGCATTACGATAATCAATATAATAAGCATGCTCCCAGACATCACAGGTAAATAAACAAGGTTTTTCATCACGCCTAGGTGTTGACGCATTACTTGTGGTTTCTATTTTTAAACCTTTAGCGTCCTTTATTAGCCAGGCCCATCCTGAACCAAATTGAGCAATGGCGGCCTTAGTAAAGTCCTCTTTAAATTTATCGACAGAACCAAAGGCTATTTTGATAGCCGCTTCTATAGGCCCTTTTAGCTTGTTTTTAGCCGCGTCAGGAGTCAAGCAGTGCCAGTAAAAAGTGTGATTCCATACTTGGGCAGCATTGTTAAAAATGGGACCTGAAGGGGCTTTTTTAACGATATCCTCCAAGGGTGATTCTTCAAATTCAGTGCCTAGGATTAATTCATTAAGTTTATCAACATAAGCTTTATGGTGTTTGCCATAATGAAATTCTAAAGTTTCTTTCGAAATGGCGGGCTCTAAGGCATCTAAGGCATAAGGCAATGGCGGTAATTCATGTTTCATGCGAGGTATCCTGTTTTTATCGATTTTGCTAAGATTGCTACTAGCATTAGTTTAAAATTCAGATAATGATAAGGCAAGCATTTATATGGACTACTGTGAATTTTGTTAATATGAAAATAAGCGAGAGACGGTACTAGTAAAATAAAGTGAAAATTTGTCAATTATTAAATTATTAAATGAGGAAAACAAAATGTCTATTACTGAGCTGAATACATTAGAAATAATTAAGCAACAAATTGAGAAATATCCTTTGATTCTCTATATGAAAGGCACTCCAGATAAACCCTGTTGTGGTTTTTCGGCGCGAGTAGTGCAAATATTAAAAGCATGTAGAGTAAAATTTGCACATGTCGATGTACTTGAAAATAGCGATATACGTCGTGATCTACCTCAGTATTCTAATTGGCCAACTTTTCCACAACTTTATTATAAAGGTGAGCTCGTGGGAGGGTGCGATATCGTTGAACAGCTCTATAAGACCGGTGAGCTACAAAAAAAATGTCAAAAACTTGATTTAAATTGATTTAGCATCTATTTTCTTTTAATTGGTAAGTTTTCTTTATAGAATAAGGTAGTAAGGGGTATTTTATAATGAAACCATTGACATAAGCCATGGTGTTAGGTATAAAATGCAGAAGCTACTGGATCTTTATGAAAAGTTATTTTCAGCGTTAATAATAAAGTCTTAAAACCCTCCAAATCGCTGAAGTTAAGAAACAAAAACAAAATATTATTAAACGGTTCTGGTAAACCGCTAAGCAAGTCTCCTTAGAGTTTGCGAAACTGTAAATTAGTAAATTTACAGCGGTGCCAAGACCAGGGTTGTTTAATTTTCGCCGATATCGCCTTTAAGAGGCAGGAATGGAAATTAAACAGCCTTGGTAGGAGATAACAAGGGATAAAAAGGGATAAAATAAGTAAATTGTTTTTTTATTTGTTTTTATGTATGTAGCATATTCCAACTTTTATCGGTGTGTTATAGACATGAAATTAAAGAAGTAATAGATTTTAGTAAAACCAATTTTTTGTTGACGGCTTCTTAGCCGATAGATAGCAAAAAATTGGCTTTCAATAAATCTAATATTGAGTTAATAACCTATTAAGGAGATGGATGAGTATGAAACTCAAAGCGATTGTTGCTTCACTTGTGACATTAGGGCTTAGCGGGCCTGTACTGGCGATGCAGCCGTATATGATGGATCCGTCCTTTCAAAGGGATGTGATGCGTTATCAAGTTAATAAAATTGACATGATCCTTGACCGAAATCAACCCGGTGGGTTTGATCAACCTTGTGGCTGGACTTGTCGTATCAATGTTAGCGGATGGATGAATACGGACGTTTATTTGGCGAACGATCCTCCAGTATTTTGGCGGTTTAATCCCGGCTTTAATTCATCAGCTGCAATAAATCCTGCAGCGAACCCACCTAATGTGCTTATTACTCCAACTTCAGGTAGGGCGAGTGATTTATTGTTGAATAATGCAAATTTATTTGTCGATGCTCGAGTGAATAACTGGGTAACAGCAAATATGTCCGTGGTATATTCCTCTTTATCACCCGTCCCAGGCTCTACAGGACCGTATCAAATTGCTAACTCACTGCTTGTATATCATCCATTGAATCGAACGGCGATAGATACGGCGTATGCGACGATTGGTAATTTTACTACTTCACCGATCTACTTTAGAGTGGGTAAAGAATACATCCCATTTGATAGCTATGATCCGTATGGATTTGTGACACAAGAAAACCCAACCCAATTATTGAGTGAGATTACGGCACCCGCAGCGCAGTTAGGATTTGTTGCGCCGATGGGCTTATATGGTTCGCTGTATACGCTTGCGGGTAAACCTACTATCTCGGATGGTGGCTCGATCCGCCGTATTCGAAATGGGGGTGTAGATCTAGGTTGGACACACAAGTGGTGTGGTGGCAGTAAATTTAATGTAGATGCCGGCTATATTGCGAATATAGAGGATTCGAACTTCTTATCTTCTTATTATTTCAATTCACTCGTTGAAGGTACTGTAGTTCCTGGGTTACCGAATACTAAGGTACCGGCATGGAACGTGAATGCAGAGATCACGGTTGGACCCTTTGACGCGAATGGGCATTATATAGAGACGACGCGTAGTTTACCGGATCCTTTCTTTCTGAGTGGTAATTCAGCTTATGGTTTCACTGTATTAAATCCTCCGCCTGCGGAGTTAGGCAAACCAAAAGTATGGGGTTTGGAAGCAGGATTAACATTCCCCGTGATGGCGCATCAATCAAGGGTTGCGATCGGTTATCAACACACAACGCACTTAGCGACTTTACTACCGCAACGTCGTATTTATGCGGACTACATGGTTAACTTTGCGAAATGGTTTGATGTGGGTCTGGCCGTATTCCAAGACAGGGATTACAGTTCGGGTGAAAATGCTATTGTTGTCCCAGGAACTACGGGAACAGCAGCGGTACCTTCTAGAACAGTACATCCAGGCGCAACAGGTAATAAGGCCACCACAGGTCAATTACGTTTCAGCATTAAGTTTGCGTAACTTATTCTTAGAAAATAATTTAGATAAAAACATTAAGCCCGCTCATGCGGGCTTTTTTTAAATGAGAAGATTTTCTAAATAACTTCTCTTATTTCTGATTGAGTGCAAGGCTTCAAAAAAAATCGATTAATCTTCCTCTAAATTATTTTTTATGAGATTTATTTTATACACTAAGGTAATTGAGACTTTCTAGGATCATTATGTTTGATTTAATTTTTTCTCCAGAAGCCTGGATTAGTTTACTTACTTTAACCGTATTAGAAATTAGCTTGGGAATTGATAATCTGGTTTTTATCTCTATCGTAACAAATAGGCTTCCTAAAAACCAACAACGCTCTGCTCGCCAGTTTGGTTTACTGCTTGCTTGTTTAACACGTTTGCTTTTGTTGGGGACACTTGCTTGGATGACCCAATTTACGCAACCCCTTTTTACATTAGCAGGGCATGTTTTTTCTGGAAGGGATTTAGTCCTTATCATAGGGGGATTATTTTTACTTGCAAAAGGAACAAGTGAACTTCATCTTAACGTAGCCGGCCCTGTAAAAAAAGGGAATAAGTTGCAAAGATATTCACAGTTTTCAATAGTTACCATTCAGATTATGGTACTGGATATCATATTTTCATTGGATAGTGTCATAACTGCAGTAGGAATGGCTCAAGAGTTTATTATTATGGTGCTTGCTATTATCATCGCAATCGCATTAATGATATGGGGAAGTGGACCTATAAGTCATTTTATAAATGCCTACCCCAATTTAAAAATCCTCGGTTTAAGTTTTTTGTTATTAATAGGGTTAGTTTTAGTGGCTGATGGTTTTGGTTTTCATGTGCCTAGAGCCTACCTCTATTTTGCTATTGCATTTTCAATATTTGTAGAATGGCTCAATATTTTGGCCAGTCGATGGCATCAAAAAAAAAACCATTAATAATCCTCCTCTCGAGGGATACGCGATTCAAAAAAGTGGTGGATAGGCAGCCTATTCATTAATAATCTTTTTTCTTAAAGTCTTAAAGAATTCTTCCCTCTAACCTTTTTGTTTTTGAAAGGCTTATGCTTATTTATTTTAATATAATCTTTTGACTAGCCTCCCAAAAAATCTGCTTGCATTCCTCTCTTTTTTTTGATAAATAGAAGGGCATATTAGTTATTTAAATAATAAGGTTTTGTTTATGTTAAGTAACAAGTATAAATTAACAGCGCTTATAGCAGGTATGTGCTGGTTGGGTTTACAGGGAAACGTTGCATTCGCTGATGAAACTAACCAATTAAGTAGTAGTGAAATTAGAAAATTAACGCAGCGAACCCAAGTTTTAGAGTCTGACTTGCAGCGTGTGCAAGATCAAGTGGCTATGTTACGTCGACAAGTAAATCCAAATAATCTCTCATTTAATGAGGAGATTGCTCATGAAAACCTAGTTACCTCCTTGCATCCTTTTTTTATTATAGGTGCGCCCGTCATTAGTTCGCCTTTTATAGGGATCAACTCCGAATATAATGCTTCTGATTTAGTGGTTAATCAGCCTTATGTAAATGAGGATCTTTATTTATTGCAGGAGCGAAAACAAATTTATAATTATTTGATAAAAAATGGCCATCCCCTTTCAGATACTCCGATTGTTAATCTCAGCGGGAAAGTTGAATCACAAATTTATCATACAAGCCATTTTGGCAACTTCCAAAATAACTCAGCAACCGATATTGATTTGACGGGTATTGAATTAGATACTGAAATTTTAGTGAATCAATGGGTAACAGGTCTTATCGCGTTTGTTTATGACAATACTTATCCAGCAGATATGTCGCCTAGACGAATTGATAATTCTCGTGTTCTTTTAGAGCGAGGGTTTTTAATTATAGGAAATTTAGCTAAGTTCCCTTTATATTCGACTATGGGACAATTTTATGTGCCATTTGGTCAGTATTCATCTGCAATGATCAGTGATCCATTTACTAAAACTTTAGGTAGAACTAAAGCTAGAGCATTGGAATTAGGTTTTTCAAAACAATTTAATGATGAAAATGATTTAAATTTATCTACCTATATTTTTAGGGGTCCAAGCCGAACGAGTATCGACAATAGAGGCTTGAGAAATTATGGCGTGAATGCGGAATACATTTTTACTAAACCTAAATGGAATATTGATATAGCAGGAAGTTATATTCGTAATATCGCAGACTCCCTAGGTATGCAGCATAATGGGAATAATGGACCTAATAATTTTGCTGGGTTTGCTACCAACAATAATACTGAGATTCTTAACCCTGTTTCAGGCTTAGATGCCCGCGGCACTTTGAGTATCGCGGCTTTTAGTATTACCGCTGAGTATGTTACTGCGAGCCGTTCATTTTCTCAAACGGTACTATCATTTGATAATCAAGGCGCCAAACCTTCAGCTTTTCATGCAGAAGCGGCTTATAAATTTAACGTTTTAGAAAGACCGAGTGCAGTTATTATTGGGTTTGATCAGTCAAAAGATGCTTTAGGTTTACTCATTCCTAAAAAGCGTTACATTGCTACTGTGAGTACATCCATTTGGAAAGATACTATCGAAAGCTTAGAGTTTCGCCACGATATTGATTATAATGCAACAGATATTGCTTATGGGCAATCGGGTTTAGGACTTAACCCTATTAATGGGACTGGGAAAAGCGGTAGTACCATTACTTTACAAGTTGGTTTATATTTCTAGAGTATTCTAGAAGAATACTTTTCAAATGAGTATTTATCTTTATTACTGCTCAATAAACGGCCCTTATGTATAATTAATGCAATTGACTCTATTTCGTATTGCAGTGCGCTTTATCAAAAAGCTAATTGCTGTGGAGATAATATAAACAGAGGCATTACTTTGGCGTTTCCTAATGAAATCAAATAAATTACACTATTTCGAAAAAAATCTAAAATGAACAAGCGCATTTTATTGGGTATTTCAGGTAGTATCGCTGCATATAAAACGCCTGAACTTATTAGAAAACTCAAAGAACAACATCATGAAATTAGAGTTGTTTTAACATCTTGTGCTAAATCTTTTGTAACCCCTTTAACACTGCAAGCAGTCTCACAAAATAAAGTTCATGAAGCGCTTATTGATGCTGAAGCAGAAGCAGCAATGAACCATATCGATCTTGCGCGCTGGCCGGATTGTATTTTGATAGCGCCTGCTACAGCCCACTTGATTGCTAAATTAGCTCATGGTTTTGCGGATGATTTATTGAGTACCTTATGTTTAGCTACTAACACGCGTTTAATTATTGTGCCCGCAATGAATCAAGCAATGTGGTCTAATAAGGTAACCCAAGATAATGTTAGCAAACTAAAAGATAGAGATTACTTGTTTTTTGGGCCTGGAGTAGGAGCTCAAGTCTGTGGAGAATTTGGCTTAGGGCGTATGCTGGAGCCTCAAGAAATTGTGGATACCTTATCAAAGGTGTTTATAAAACCTTATTTAAAAAAACAAAAAATTTTAATTACGGCAGGTCCAACACAAGAATATATCGATCCGGTACGTTATCTATCCAATCATAGTTCCGGTAAAATGGGATTTGCGTTGGCACAGGCGGCAATTGAATCGGGTGCAGAGGTTACCCTTATTAGTGGGCCTGTTGCATTAACGCCTCCAAAAAAATTGAAATTTATATCAGTGAAGACAGCGGCAGAAATGTTAGTGGCTGTTCAAAAGGAAATTGGGCATCAGACAATTTTTATCAGTACAGCTGCTGTGGCAGACTATCAAAGTATAAGCCCAGTATTACAAAAAATTAAAAAATCAAGTGCCCCCTTTATTTTACAATTAAAACCTACAATCGATATTTTGGCTACAGTGAGTCAAATGAATTTAAAACCTAAACCTTTATTGGTTGGGTTTGCAGCCGAAACTGAGTACACATTGAAATTTGCCGAAGAGAAGCGACGAAGTAAAAACATTGATTTAATGGTAGTAAATGATGTAAGCCTATCAGATATAGGTTTTGATAGTGATAATAATGAAGTTACCGTATTATCTTCTGATGTACCGGTTCACTTAGCCTTTGCTTCTAAACAATTAATCGCACAGCAATTGCTACAAATAATGGCGAATTGTATACATAATAGGGTTAAAAAAAATATTAATGCTTCACTTTAGATTGCAAAAATCTTACTTAGAGCGCTTGATCAATGAATGTTAGCTCTTTAAACTAAACTTGCTCCTAGCCATATGGCGGAGACAAAATGTTTAAGAATATAAAAAAATATAATTGAGGGCTTGATTATGCAACAGGTACCTGATGTGGTCTTTATTTTACCATTTCTTGGTAAAAAAATATGAATATTTTATCTTTTTCTGAAAAAAAAATAATTAAAGAAAAGATAGTCGTCTTAACTTGCTATGATTACAGTACGGCAAAGATCTTTAATGACTCTTTTTTAGATGCTTTGCTTGTGGGTGATAGTCTTGCCATGACGATGCATGGCTTTAAAGATACTGTAATGGCTACATTGACTATGATGGAGCTGCATACCGCTGCAGTGTGTCGTGGTGCACCGAATAAATTTATTATTAGTGATCTTCCTTTTTTAAGTTATCGTCAATCAATGGGCCGAAGTGTTTTGGCCGCTCAAAAACTAATCCAAGCAGGTGCACAGGCGGTTAAATTAGAAGGGGCAACGGGTAATCTTCCTTTAATTACACATTTAGTAGAATCAGGTATTCCCGTAATGGGGCATATCGGTTTAACTCCCCAATTTATTCATGCCTTAGGTGGATATAAAGTGCAGGGGAAATCGTTTGCTCAAGCAGAGCGGCTAAAACAAGACGCTTTAGATTTAGAGCAAGCGGGTTGTTTTGCTACAGTTCTTGAGTGTGTTCCATCGCAACTTGCCAAAGAGATAACTGCTTCTTTAAAAATTCCAACTATTGGTATAGGAGCGGGTATGGATACCGATGGACAAGTTTTAGTGATGCAGGATTTATTGGGACTTAATCTCGATTTCAAACAAAAATTTGTTAAACATTTTCTTAATACAGGCCAATTGATTCATAAAGCAGTCAATCAATATTGCTACTCTGTTAAACATAAAGAATTTCCTAGCGATGAATATAGTTACTAAGCTAAGTGACTGGCAGGCCATAAGGAAAAAAAATAATAATAAAAATATAGGGTTTGTGCATACAATGGGCCATTTGCATGCAGGACATATAAGTCTCTGTAAGCGCTCACAAGCAGAAAATGATTTGACAGTAGTCGCTATTTTTGTAAATCCTACACAATTTAATCAATTAGAAGATTTTAAGTATTATCCTCGAACTATTGAAGAGGATAAAGCTTTGTTATTAAAGCAACAAATTGATTATTTGCTATTGTTAGATGCAGAAACTATTTACTGCGACAACTATCATATTCAAATTCATGACACCAGTGATTTGAGTAAGATATTAGAAGCAAAATTTCGTCCTGGACATTTTATAGGAATGTTAACGGTAGTCTTAAAATATTTGAATATCGTAAGACCAACCCGCTCATATTATGGCGAAAAAGACTATCAACAATTATTGCTTATCAAGAAAATGGTATTAGCACTTTTTTTAGAAACAGAAATTGTGGAGTGTTCTACTCTACGGGCACCGGATGGCTTAGCTTTAAGCTCAAGAAATTCTCGCTTAAGTTCAGAGCAGCGAGCAAAAGCCATTTTTTTTCCGACTATTTTAAAGTCAGCCTCTAATGCAGAAGAGGCTATGAGTCAATTAAAAAATTTAGGATTTAAAGTGGATTATGTTTCAGATCGTTGGGGGAGGCGTTTAGCCGCCTTGCATATCGGAGAAGTAAGATTAATTGATGCTATGCTTTTACCGATATAAATGATTTGTGGTAAAATAATATCATTTATCATGAAAGATGACGAGTAATTTTTGTTATATATTGAATAGTGCGTAAGAAACGAATGACTTTAGCTAAATGCTTTCGGTTAAGGACGGATAAAGTAAAATGAATAATACTATGTTTTCTGTCGCGACTTTCAACTTTAATATTTTCAATATTTGCATCTGCTTTAGCAATATTATGTGTTAGTAAGGCTAATACACCGTGTTGATTGATAGTTTCTACATAAATATCAGTTTTAAAAAATCCATTGGTTTTTTTTTCCCATTGAATGTTAATGCTTCGTTCAGGATGTTTTTTAATAAGTCGAGCAGCATATTTACAGCGTTGTAAATGCACACTAAGACCATGTCCGGCATTAAGTAAACCTATTATTTCATCACATGGAATAGGTCTACAGCATTCGGCGAAATTGATTAAACTATTATCTGTATTTTTAAGAAATAAAGGTAAAGAAATAATTTGGCTTTTAGAATTGGGCTTTAAATTACATAAAGAATAAGCGACGAAAGCAGGGTGAATAAAACCAAGGCCAATAGCTTCGAATAAATCTTCTAAGGAGGTGTATTGAAATTTTTGGAAAATCTTATTCAGATTCTTAGAATTGATATGTAAACTGTCTTGTCCGAGAGGAGTCAAATTATTATCTAATAGACGTTGTCCCAATTGTACCGCTTCATTATGTTGTTTGTTTTTAAAAAATTGTCTAATATGGCTTCGAGCGCGTCCTGTGGCTACAAATTCTAGCCAGCCGGAGTCGGGAAAGGTTTTTGGATCAGTAATGATTTCTACTGTTTGGCCACTTTGTAAGTGCGTGCTGAGGGGGGCTAGGTGTTTATCAATTTTACCCGCAATACAATGATTGCCAATATCAGAGTGAATAGCATAAGCAAAGTCGATTAGAGTTGCTTTATGCGGAAGCTCAATAATGTCTCCTTTAGGAGTAAAGATATAGATATCTGTGGGAAAAAGGTCGATTTTGACTGTCTCCATAAACTCTAGAGAACTAGGAGTCGTTTGCTGAATATCAAGCAAACGCTTAAGCCATTCTCGAGCTCTTAAATGTGGGCGGAGTTCATCCGCTTTATTTTTTTCTTCTAGCCAGTAACTGACGATACCGTGATCAGCACCGTTATCCATCGCGATTGTACGAATTTGTATGTGAATTGAAGTAGTCGCAGGACCAAACAAAGTCGTATGTAATGCTTGATACCCATTTGCTTTAGGAAGCGCAATATAGTCGTGGAAATGATCGGGTAAAGGTTTATAAAAATTATGTACGGCGCCTAGGACTCGATAACAACTATCAATATTGTCGACAATAATACAAAAAATGGGGATATCAATAATTTCATTGAAAGCTAAATGATTTTCTCTCATTTTTTTATAAATTTGATAAAGATGCTTTTTTTTATGCCAAATGGCATGAAAAGGTAGATGATGTTTGTCTAAACATTCTTTTAAAACGGATTCAATTTTTTGGATGCTTGCTTTATGTTTACGTCGATTTTTTCGTACGGCCTCTTGGAGTATTCGATATCGCCAAGGATAAAGGCTTAGAAAACAGAGATCTTCTAACTCAATGCGTACTATATGCATACCTAATCGTTGGGCGATAGGAGCATAAATATCTAATGTTTCTTGAGCAATCCGGTGACGTTTTTCTACGGAAACTACAGACAAGGTACGCATGTTATGCAATCGGTCAGCAAGCTTTATAATAATAATGCGGATATCTTTTGCCATAGCAAGCAGCATTTTACGAAAATTTTCCGCTTGAGCTTCAGCACGACTTTGGAATCGAATCTGAGTCAGTTTACTCATCCCATCAACAAGCTCTGCGATTTCAGAACCAAAAGCGGTGTTTAAAACTGTTTTTTCAATGTGAGTGTCTTCAATTACATCATGTAAAATTGCGACAATTATCGTTTGAACATCCATCCGCATTAGAGCGAGAATTTTAGCCACCGCAATAGGATGGCTGATGTAGGGATCTCCACTATGGCGTTTTTGACCAGAGTGCGCTCTAGCAGCAAATTGGTAAGCGTTATAAACTTGCTTTATTTGATTAGGAGGTAGATAATTTTTTAGTTCTTGCTTGAGGTCACTAAACATGTGCATGAAAGCGCCTCCGGTTTTTTACAAATCCGTAGACTGCGAACCACTTATGTCACCGCCAATTTCTTGTGCTGATTTTTTTCTGGCTTCATTGAGTCTTCCATCAGCGATTTCTCTTAAGGCTATCACTGTAGGTTTGTCATTTTCGGGATCAACCATGGCCATGCCACCTTTAGCAATTTGCTTCGCTCGTTCCGAAGCGATAATTACCAATTCAAAATGATTTTTAACTTTCTTTAAACAATCTTCAACTGTAACGCGTGCCATATAAATTCTCTATTAATTGAGCGAAACTTTAACCTATTACTATAACATTATTTGACTTTATCGATACTATTTTCTCTGAATTTTTAAGGTTTTAAGCTTAAAAATAGCTTTAGGTGGCTAGTTTTAAAGGTTTTTTCTTAAAATTAAGCGGCGGCCATCCATGTGGTAGTCACATCTAACATCCTATTAGAAAACCCCCACTCATTGTCATACCACGCTAATACCTTGACAAAATCACCTATTACTCGGGTTTGTAATCCATCCACTGTAGAAGAAGCCGGATTATGATTATAATCTACTGAAACCAGTGGGGTTTCGCTATAATTAAGAATATTTTTCAGTACACTACTTTCGGAGGCGTTTTTTAAAATTTCATTCACTTCTTTAGAGGTGACTTTTCGTTCTGCTTGGAAGCTTAAATCAACTAAGGACACATTTATCGTAGGAACGCGTATTGCTAAACCATCAAGTTTTCCATCCAACTTAGGATATACCAAACCCATTGCAGAAGCGGCTCCAGTTTTTGTAGGGATCATAGCATGAGTGGCCGAACGTGAGCGATACATATCACTGTGATAAGTGTCGATAAGCACTTGATCATTCGTATAAGCATGAATTGTGGTCATTAAGCCATGAACTATCCCTAAATTTTCATGTAAAACTTTGGCCATAGGCGCTAAACAATTGGTTGTACAGGAGGCATTAGAAACAATGGTATAGCTACTTTTTAAAGTATGGTGATTAACGCCATAAACAATCGTTGCATCCACGTCCTTTCCAGCAGGAGCGGAGATAAGGACTTTTTTGGCACCGGCCTTGATATGTTTTCCAGCTTTTTCTGATGAAGTAAATAAGCCCGTACATTCATGCACTACATCAATATTTAACTCTTTCCAAGGTAAATTTTCTGGATCACGTTCCGATAAAATTTTTATCCGTTTGCCATTGATAATTAAAGAATCATTATCAATGGCTATTGTTCCTGGGAATTTTCCGTGAGTAGTATCATAGCGTGTTAAATGAGCATTAATATCAATATTGCCTAAGTCATTGATAGCAACAATTTCGATATCGTATTGCTTAGAATTCTCAAAAAAAGCCCTTAAAATATTACGGCCGATGCGACCATAACCATTGATAGCGATACGGGTTGTCATAATAGCTCTCCTACCTTATTCGGCTAATAGTTGATTTAGTGTTTTAATCACATTTTCTATAGTTAATCCAAAATTTTTGAGGTTCTCGGCACCAGGCGCAGACTCTCCAAATTGATTGAGTCCAATAATTTTTCCTTTATTACCGACATACCGATACCAAAAATCTTTAGTTCCTGCCTCTATAGCAATGCGCAATGTTATCGAATTGGGCAAAACTTTAGATTTATAGGTTGGATCTTGTTTTTCAAAACGATCAGTTGATGGCATTGATACGACTCGAATTTGTCTGCCCTGTTGATTTAAAATTTGAGCAGCATTCATTGCTAGACTTACTTCAGAACCTGTTGCTAGGATAATTGCTTCAGGTGTTGGAGTATCGAGAAGAATATAAGCACCTCGGCGGATAAATTTCAAAGTCTCCTGATTGTGCGACTGTGGAGGTATGGCCTGTCGAGTCAGTAGTAAACAGGTAGGCCCACGATGTTGTATGGCTTGCTGCCAAGCCACAGTGGTTTCTAAAGTGTCACAAGGGCGCCAAACAGAAAGATTAGGAATTAGTCTTAAGCTATTAATATGTTCGATAGGTTGGTGTGTTGGGCCATCTTCACCTATCCCTATTGAATCGTGTGTATAAATAAAAATAACATGTTGCTTCATTAGTGCAGATAAACGGACGGCATTACGTGCATAATCACTAAAGACTAAAAAAGTTCCTCCATAAGGAATAAATCCTCCATGCAATGCAATGCCATTCATCATGGCAGACATGCCAAATTCGCGTACGCCATAGTGAATATAATTACCGGATGGATTGTTTTTAGTTAGAACTTGAGATCCTTTCCAGAAAGTAGAATTTGACTCTGTCAGATCGGCAGACCCGCCTAATAATTCCGGCAATAAAGGTCCAAAGGCATTGAGTGTATTTTGCGAGGCTTTACGAGTGGCTATCCCCTCAGAAGGCTTTTGATAAATTTCTTTAATCAACTTTTGGGATTTCCTCCCCCAATTTAAAGGTAATTTTCTATTTATTCGACGTTGATATTCTTTTGCGAGTTCAGGAAATGCCTTTTGATAAGCTTTCCATTTTTCTTGCCAAGTTCTTTCAAAAGCGTTTCCTTTTGACCGAGCGTCCCAAGCTTGATAGATGTCTTCTGGTATTTCAAAAGGAGGATAATTCCAGTCGAGAGCAAGTCTTGTGGCAGCGACTTCTTTTTCGCCTAATGCGGCCCCATGTGCCTGATGACTGCCCATTAAATTTGGCGCACCAAAAGCAATTTTTGTTTTACAACAAAGTAAGCTGGGTTTATCTGTAACAGCACGAGCGTTTTCGATAGCTTTTTTAATTTGCTCTGGATCGTGACCATCAATATCAGGGATTACATGCCAATGATACGCTTTAAAACGCTCAGATGTGTTGTCTTTAAACCAGTCCGAAACATTGCCATCAATAGAAATATTATTATCATCCCAAAAAGCAATTAACTTACCCAAACCTAGACATCCCGCCAAAGAAGCTACTTCATGTGAAATGCCTTCCATTAGACAACCGTCGCCTAGGAATACATAAGTAAAATGATCGATAATCGGATGGGAAGGACGATTAAAATAAGCCGCTAGATTTTTTTCTGCTAAAGCCATACCCGCCGCATTAGCGAATCCTTGACCCAGGGGACCTGTTGTTGTTTCTATGCCGGGAGTTAAGCCTACTTCAGGATGTCCTGGTGTTTTTGAATGTAATTTCCGGAATCTTTTAATCTCATCTAATGAAAGATCATAGCCAGTTAAATGAAGCAGTGCGTAATGCAACATTGATCCATGCCCGTTTGATAAAACAAAGCGGTCGCGATTACTCCAATTAGGATTATGGGGATTGTGAATTAAAAATTCTTTCCATAAGACAGTCGCAATGTCTGCCATACCCATAGGCATGCCAGGATGTCCCGAATTAGCTTTCTCCACAGCATCAAGACTTAAAAACCGAATGGCATTCGCCAATTTTTTTTGATAAGACATTTAATATGTTCCTACTTACCCATAACTTGAATTCAACAATCTAACTAAAAATATAATCCAAATAGATTAAAAAACATCAGCTATAACTGCATGCCCAATAATAATAGAGGAGGACAGGATCAGCAAACATAATAAACTTTTTCCACCCATTACCTGATAGGGAGCATCGATTTGTTGTTTATAACGTCCGGACCAGGCCATTAGTGCCGGAAGTAAAGCGAGTAAAGTTGCACACCATATACCTGCATAATTTAATGCAAGCATAAATGAAGCGGGGTAAAGCCAAATAATTAATAAAGGAGGGGTAAAGGTAAGTAAGGAGACAATAAATTTATTTTTTTTAGATTGCGTTAATGCTAAACCATCCATTAAGAAATCAGATAAACTAATTCCTACACCCAAAAATGAAGTGGCTAAGCAAATAGAGGTGAACATCCAAGTCAGTAAAATGATATTACTTTTATTTAGTAAATAACTTAATGTGTTGGTTAAATGACTGGTAGATTGGCTAGATTTAGCAATAATTAAAAGCTTATTGGTAGGGATAACTCCCATAATAGCTGCATTCCAGAAAATATAACAAATTAGAGGTATTAAACTACCAAGAATAACAACTAGGCGTAACTGCTTAATATTACTATGAAAATAACTCCGTAAACTGGGGATGATGGCTGCAAAGCCAAATGAGGTAATGATGATAGTAAGACTATGAGGTAAATGGTATACATTTCCTTGCCTAAGTAGTTTAGTGGATATAAATGGAAATAAGAAAAGGACAAGAAGACAAAAAATAAATAACTTTCCGCCCATCAGAATTCGATTCATTAAATCAACAGAATGCATTCCTTTATAAATGATAGGACTTAAAATCAATACAAATAGGGTAGTCGTCGCAATAGCTGAAAAATGAATATCGACTTTTTGTAAAACCCCTTGCAAAAAATCTGAGCCTCCTGCGATATACGCGGATAATAAAGCGTAGAGCAATAATAAATAACATAACCAGGCTATGATTTCTCCTGGGACTCCCAGAGTAGCACGCGCCATAGAGATTAAGTGACTGTGGGGGGGGAACCAAAGATTAACTTCTAAAATCAACAAACCACCCGTAAGCATAATTCCCCAACATATAATTAAAAAAAGTGAAGAATTAAAAAAGCCTATTTGAGCGGTTGCGAGTGGTAAAGCTAGCATTCCGCCGCCTATCGCATTGCCAGTGATTAATAAAATACCCCCAAATTGTTTTATGTTCATAGCGCGTTAATTAAAAAGACTTAAAATAATAATAAATGATGCGATAAGTATTAAGCTAAGCAATAAAGGTTTTCCTCCGGCTACTTGATATCCATAAGCACATTTTTTAATGTAACGTCCGCTCCATGCCATCATAGCGGGAAGTAGTATTAATAAAATGGCACAAAGTACTCCAGCGTAAGATAAAGCGGTAATAAAAATATGAGGATAATGGTTTGCAATGAACAATGGAGGGAAAAAGGTGACTGAATAAAGCATTAGCTTTTTTAGGCCTTTTTTCTCAATCTGTAGTCCATCACTAAAAAAATCAAATAAACTCAACGCAACTCCTAGGAAAGAGGTGGCAAAACAGATGGATGTAAATATTTTAGTTAAAAAATTAATAAATTTGTTATCAAGTAAACGACTTAAGGTAACTACTAAATCGCTTGTGGAATGCCCTGAATGAGACATGGATATTAAACCCGAATTTCCATGCGTCGGTATGGCGCCCATAATAGTAAGCTCCCAGAAAACATAGCAAAACAAAGGAATTAAGCTTCCGGTTAGGATTGTTTTGCGTAATAGGAATAAATTATTGTTAAAATAACTACGTAAACTTGGGACGATTACTGCAAAACCAAATGAGGTCATAATAACAGTAGTACTTCCTAAAATAACACTTAGCGGATAAGTATTTTGCAAGGTTAATAAGAAACGAATTGAAATAAAAGGAAAAATACATATCACTAATAAAATCAAAGTTAGTAGTTTGCTAAACATTAAGGCTCTATTAGCATAATCAACTGAGCCTAATCCTTTGTAAACGATTAAACTTAATAATCCTGCGAATAATAGCGCAGAAAGCTTTGCAGATAAATTTAAATGAAATGTTAGTAGCACATGCTGTAAGAAGTTTCCACCACCTGCGATATAAGCCGCTAGTAAAGCATACAACAATAAAAGATAACTAAGCCAAGCAATAATTTGGCCAAGTCTCCCTAATGTAGTTTTAGACATACTAATTAAGTTGCTGTTTGTAGAGTGCCAGAGATTAACTTCTAAAATTAGCAAAGCTGCCGCTGTCATTATTGCCCAGCATATTATTAAAAAAATAAGCGCGCTTATAAAACCGAGTTGTGCCGTCGCAATTGGGAGCGCTAACATTCCTCCTCCAATGCTGGTGCCAATAATGAGTAATATACCGCCGATAAATTTATTGTGCATGTGTTTATCTTCAATAAAGATAAGGGCTGCCTTCTGGTCGTGTTTTAAAGCGCCGATGTATCCATAAATATTGCTCAGGATAGGCTCGGATAGCCTGTTCTAATAATTGATTAAAACGTAAGGTATCTTGATAATTATCACCCTGAGCAAAATTTTCTAAAATAGGCCCAATAGTAATTTGATAGCCTTTTCCTTTTGGAAGACGATAATAAAACAGAGTGACGACCTGTGCCCCAGTTTGACTGGCAAATCGGCTAGGGGTTGAGATAGTGGCTGTAGGGATATTAAAGAATGGCGGAAAAAGACTGTGTGTAGGACCATAGTCTTGATCGGCGGCATACCAAATCGCTTTGTTCTGCTTCAGGGTTTTAATGATTTGACGAATTGCATGACGATGTATCGTTTGCATCCATTTCAAATGCCGATGTTGTTTTAATAATTTATCGATAATTTGATTTTTCTGTTCACGATAAACAACGTGCATGGGAAAAATGCTTGAAAAGAGTCGACCACAGATATCTAAAGATGTAAAATGACCACTTAAAATAAGTACACCTCTTTTTCTGGCTATTGCCTCTTGCAAATGTTCTAAGCCTTTTACATGAACAAGTGAATCGAGCCTATGGTCAGGCATCCACCAAGCCATAGCCGATTCAATGAGTCCCATTCCTAACGATTGAAATTGTTTTTTAAGTAAGTTTTTACGCTCACTATTAGGTAGTTCAGGAAAACAAAGTTTTAAATTAATTTCTGCAACTCGCCGAAATCTGTTTAGAAAATAATAAGAAACACGCCCTAAATTTTTACCAAATATTAATTGCAGCCGGTAGGGTAGTTTGGTTAAGAGATACAAAATTCCCAACCCCAACCAAGTAGGCCAGTAACGAGGATGTATAAGAACTAAAAATTTATTTTTCATTAGGTAATAATAATCGATGTACTATTTTTTGTTTAAGTAAGTGTTGCTCTATAATCTCGTCAATATCATTTTTTGTTTCGTAACTACAATGTCCTAGGCATCCCGAATGACTTATACCGATTTTACCTTGTTGATTTTTACCCAACTACGCTAATTTTTATTTTTAAATAATCTAATAGAGACTTAACATTGCGTTTAGCGTAGCAACTTTATTTTCCTTTTAATTAATGCATAAAAAGATATAATGTTGTTCATAGGGCATAATTTTTTTTTGTAGTAAAGTTTTACTCTACCAGAAAAAAAAAAGTATCTCTATTCGGCTTTGAAAAAGGACTTTAGATAAAGAGAGCGGGCATGGACTTGATTAAGAAAGCAGATACTTAAATGTTAATGAGTGCCGCAACAAGCCCACGGCTTAAAAAAGATAAAGCCGATTTTGAATAGATTCCGTTTATTTCGTATAGATTCTAGATATTTTTATCTAAAGGTTCTATGGGCCTCATAAACTGATAAATCTGTCTTTTTAGGTTAAACTAGTAGGGTCAAGCACAAGGAGGATTTGGTTTTATGGCAAATGTTATACGATATAGACCCCCTTTATTAAGCCAATTACAACGCTTATCCCAGGAATGGGATCAATTGTTTGATCCTAGTCATCAACTTATTGAAGATGGCTCGATGGTTGAAACCAGTCATTGGGCACCCGCCGTAGATATTATAGAAGAGCCAACACGTTTTCTGCTTTTGGCAGATATTCCGGGTGTTGATCCGAAAGATATAGAAATTTCTATGGAGAATGGTGTATTAACGATTAAAGGCGAAAGAACGGTGACTCGAACGGAAGAAAGCCGAGAATATACAAGAATTGAGCGATCAAAAGGTAGTTTTTACCGTCGTTTTGCGCTGCCTGATACTGCAAATGCGGATAAAATTACAGCCGAGGGTAGACACGGTGTACTTAGAATCATTATTCCTAAAAGAGAAAAAGCTTCAGCCAAAAAAATAAAGGTGGAAGATAAAAAAGATTAACTTTCAATTAGCTATGGATTAGGTAAGTAAATCCTGTATAAAGCTAGTTATTTTGAGTTGAATTTAGTAGCGTAGCGCATGCTCTACGTAGAGGCGGGAGGATGATTTTCTCAAACCATGGGTTTCGCTTTAACCAAATATTATTACGAGGTGAGGGGTGCGGTAGTGGGAAGTAAGTCGGAAGATAATTTGCAAAAGCAGCTACCGTTTTGGTTAAATTAGTTTTATTACGTTTTCCTAAATAATGTTGTTGGGCATACTGACCAACTAATAAGGTCAGTTGAATGTTTGGTAAACTGTTCAAAAGTTTAGGCAACCATGAGAACGCACATTCTTTTCGCGGAGGTAAATCACCCGAAGGACCTGTCCCTGGATAACAAAAACCCATAGGAATAATGGCGATTTGCTTAATATCATAAAATGTTTTTTTATCGAGTTGTAACCAACTTCGTAGGCGATCACCACTCGGATCATTCCAAGGAATTCCTGTGTTATGGACTCTAATCCCGGGTGCTTGACCAACGATAAGTAAGCGGCTTAGGTGGTGTGCTTGTAGTATCGGTTTAGGGGCTAATGGTAACTGATTTGCGCAGCGTTGACATTCCCGAACGTTTTTAATTAGAGGTAGGAGTTTATTCATAATAGAAAGTAGGTTTGGCTCACAATAATAATTAGATTTTTGGAAATGGACTGGATTGTGAAGCAAGCCGGAGTGTATGAGCTCCACATGATGATTGCAAACTGAGCGGATTTAGGTAAAGCTTCAGACGCTAGAATATACTTGCCAAATGGGTATTATACACACTAAAGTAAACAGTAAAATAGGCTGCTATTATTAAATAGGTAGGATCTATGGAGTATAAAGAAACAGACACTTTATTAGAAGAAGATGATGGCGATGGAAGTAATGATACTGAGTTACCGCCTGATATCTTACATATTGAAGATGAAGAATTAGATACATGGCCAGAAGAGTTGGCCTTAGATGCCTTAAATAAAAAAACAAAGGTATCGCCCGTTCGATTTTCCTTAGAAAAGCGTCGAGCTATTGAAGATTATTTAGAGCAACGACGATTACGAGAAGAATTTGATTATGAGTTTGAAAATGAGCATTTATCAGAAGCTTCTGATGCGAAAAAAAGTGAGTAGCTATGCATTTTAAGTTTTTGGATTTTGAACAGCCTATCGCAGAACTTGGAGCAAAGATAGAAGAATTACGTAAACTGGGTAATGACGCCGATCTCAATGTTAATGACGAGATTAAACGTTTAGAACAAAAAAAAGTTGAATTAACGGAATCTATTTTTTATTCATTAAATGCATGGCAAATCGTTCAACTTGCCCGTCATCCGCAAAGACCCTATTTTTCTGATTATATAAGTAGAATTTTTTCTGATTTTGATGAGCTCCATGGCGATAGAGAGTTTTCTGATGATGCATCTATTATCGGCGGGCTTGCTAATTTAGCGGATCAGCCAGTTGTTATTATGGGCCAACAAAAAGGCCGTACAACTAATGAAAAAGTGCAGCGTAATTTTGGAATGTCTAAGCCAGAAGGTTACCGTAAAGCGATCCGGTTAATGGAATTAGCTGAGCGTTTCAAATTACCTATTTTAACTTTTATTGATACGCCTGGTGCATATCCAGGGATAGACGCAGAAGAACGTAATCAAAGTGGTGCAATTGCTCATAATTTACAAATAATGTCCCAGCTTAAAACACCAATTATTTCTACAATAATTGGTGAAGGCGGGTCAGGTGGCGCTTTAGCGATTGGGGTCGCCGATCGCATTTTGATGCTACAATATAGTGTTTATTCGGTTATTTCTCCTGAGGGATGCGCATCTATATTATGGAAAAGTGCTGAAAAAGCGCCTGAGGCTGCCGAAGCGATGGCAATGAATGCTGATAGGTTATATAAGCTCAAGCTTATTGATGCAGTGATTCAGGAGCCTTTAGGGGGCGCACATACTAATTTCGACGAAATGGCTAATCTGTTAAAAACTGAACTCATTAAACAATTAGCACAGCTCCAATATTTTTCAATCGAGAAGTTACTTGAGTTGCGTTACAATAAAATTTTAACAATTGGAATTGAATAAATCATTTAATTCATAAAAATATGAAGTTGTTCTATCTTGAAGTGTTTGCGTTCATATCCGGCATAGTCAATATTTATCTTTTAACACGCTGTAGTTTATGGAATTGGTTTTTCGGAGTTATAACTGTTTCTCTCTATGCCATTATTTTTTTTAATACTAAGTTGTATGCTGACATGAGTTTACAAGGAATTTTTTTATTTTTTCAGTTTTATGGATTGTATCAATGGTGTTATGGTACGCATGAAAAGCAGCTTATAGGGATACAAGTAATAAATTATTCTACTTGTTTGTCTTTAATTCTGACCACTGTTATTTTATTTGTCGGTATTAGTTTTTTTTTAAGACATAATAGCGATTCTACAACTGTTTATGCCGATGCTACAATTACAGCATTAAGTTTGATTGCCCAATGGATGATGAGTAAAAAATATTTACATCATTGGATTTTATGGATAATTATTGATGTCTTTTCTATTGGGCTATATATCAACAAAACTTTATATTTAACCGCGTTACTTTATTTCGTATTTATGCTGCTTTGTATCAAGGGGTTTTTTGAATGGAAAGGAACCCTCAGTAAATCAATATGGTCTCAATCCATCGCTTAAATTAAATCGAATTAAGCACTTAAAACCATTTATATTCTCTCAGGCTTTACAATTTCTGGGAAAATTTAGTATGGTTAGCTTATGTTTACACACGAAAACCTTGATTTCTTATTAAAGCAGTACGCTAGGTCGGCTTGTTTCTGGGTAGCCTATAGTGGCGGCTTAGACTCGCAGGTTTTACTCTATGCATTAAGTCACATATTACCCAAAAAGCGATTGCGAGCGATCCATGTCAACCATGGTTGGCATGTTGATTCAATTAATTGGGCTAATTCTTGCCAAGAGACTTGTAAAAAACTGGATATTTATTGTGAAATCATTTCGGTAGATGCTTATCCTAAAATGGGTGGGAGTCTAGAGGCCTATGCTCGAGAAGTACGATACGCTGCGATGGTTAAAAGAATCCACGCCGGAGATTATTTATTAACTGCGCATCATCGCAATGATCAAGCAGAGACTTTATTATTACAATTATTACGCGGTTCAGGTCTTAAGGGTTTAGCTAGCATGCCATTTTGCCAGCTTTTTGGCGATGTTTATTTAATCAGACCTTTACTTAATTTTACACGTTCAGAGCTTTATGCGTATGCGAAAGCGCAGCAATTAACTTGGATAGATGACGACAGCAACATGAATTTACGTTTTAATCGTAATTTTATTCGTCATAAAGTATTACCCCTTGTGCAGCAGCGTTGGCCCCAAGCAGACAAAACTATTGCTAGAGCGGCTGTAAATTTAGCAGAAGCACATTCTTTGCTTGATGAAGTAGCTCACCAAGACTGGGGTAACGCTCAAGGATCTGCGTCTAATGTTTTAGTTATCTCTCGATTAATGGAGTTAAGTATTAGGCGTCGAATAAATCTATTACGTTATTGGTTAAAGCAACTACATTTTTCCTTACCCAGTCAAAAACAATTACAGCAAATAGATGTTCTACTAAAAAGTCGACGGGATGCATCTCCTCAAATTAATTGGGGAAATGTTGAATTACGGCGATATCGTGATTATATCTATGTGTTTTCTTCAATAGAAAATAAAAAATATTTAAATATTGGATTCACATCATGGAAATTGGATGAGGCCACTATTACATTACCTACATTGGATCAATTAACGTCTAAGCGAGTTCGAGGTGCAGGACTAAATTGTTCATTATTAGAAGGAAAACGGGTTGAGGTAGCTTTCCGTCAAGGGGGAGAACGATTTCATTCCAGTAATCGTCAAGGTTCCCACCCCTTAAAAAAAATGTTCCAAGAATGGGCTATCCCTCCTTGGGAACGCAATAAACTTCCTTTAATTTACTACCAGAAAAAATTAATTGCGGTCGTCGGTTATGACATAGATCCTCGGTTTGCGGCTAAAAAAAAGGAATGGGGACGTGTTATTCAGCATATCCCAAAATTTTCTATCGCTGATAGGTTGTTTTAGTCTAGTTCAATTGAAGATATCCTCTAATGTATTCGTATTATGTGTTATTGTATAACTTGAATAGCTATTTTTATTTAATCAGTACAAATCTAAAGCCCCCCCGGGATAATACGTTGACTAGAAGCTCGTGCTTACTTTGCTTTGCGATCTTCTGTAATTGAGCAACATTGCTTACCGGTGTTTGATTAGCTGATGTTATGACATCCCCAGGACGAATACCTGCATGCCAAGCCATGCTATCTTCATCAATATCCACGACTTCAATGCCAATCAAATGACCACCCTGACCTGTAACCGTTTGATTGAAATCACGTAATACTAATCCATATAAAAAAGGATTATCATGCGCAGCTACTTTTTTATAATCCTTAGGGTCAGTCAATCTTAATATCGTAGTAATTGTTTTTCCTTTGCGTAATAGCTTAATGGTGGCTTTATCGCCGACTCTTAACATGCCGACGATATTTTTTACTTGTCCGCCATTTTGGATCGGTGTGCTATTAATTGATTGAATAATATCTCCAACTTGTATGCGCGCAGTCTCAGCGGGTGAGTAATTAGATACTTGAGCTACTAATGCTCCATTCATATCCGTTGGTAGATGCAAAGCGGCCGCGAGTGCAGGGGTTAAATCTTGAACTAATACACCGATTAAGCCACGTTTTACTGAGCCATATTCCGCAAGTTGCTTCATAACTCCATACGCCATATTAATGGGTATAGCGAAACCAATGCCTATATTTCCAGCATTTGAATTTCGAGTTAATATGGCGGTGTTGATCCCCATTAACTGACCTTGCAAATTGATTAAGGCGCCACCCGAATTACCTGGATTAATAGAGGCATCAGTCTGAATGAAATTCTCGTAACTTTCGATGCCCAGGCCAGTACGCTGTAATGCACTTACAATACCTGAAGTGACTGTTTCATTGAGTCCAAAAGGATTACCAATCGCCGCTACAAAATCACCTACTTTTAAAGTATCAGAATTGCCTAAAGGGATAGCGGTTAAATGATCGGGTGCGATGCTTAGTAAAGCAATATCAGATGCTGGATCTGAACCTTTAAGTGTCGCTTTAAAAACGCGACTATCACTTAAGGTTACAGTAATCGTTTTAGCTTCATGAATCACATGTGCGTTAGTTAAAACGTATCCTGCTTTTGCATCTACAATGACACCAGAGCCCATGCTTTCAAAATGCCGAGGATAAGGATGACCTGGGACAGGAGGTGGTAATTGATTAAGGGGGATATCGCCTTGAACAGAAACATTCACTACAGCGGGAAGTATTGGCTGTAGGATCTGGGAGACGCTATTTTTGTTTATTTGGTGTGCTAAACTTAGAGGCCATCCTGCATAGCTCAAAGGACAAAAGCCGATTATAAGTAAAGCACTGAGTTGGTATAATAACTTCTTCATAGATTTGTGATATCAAACTAATAGCGCTAAGCTTAGCCTATTTTTTGGTTTTGTTGCAATATTGATAAGTATACTGCTCGTACGGAAGATAAGAAATTTTGTTCTGAATCAAAGATGCGGTTTGCATCTTGTGATGTCATTGAATTGATCACTCTAAAGGTTATTTAATGCGCTATTATTCTTTTTGGGACCGGTTAGTTTTTTGTATCGATGAAGCTTTACCAGTAATGCAAATACAAAGATGTTCGGCTGTGACGCGTCCAAGTCCAGCTGAAGGCTTAATTCCTCACGAGAGTGTACTCAGTAAAGAAGAATTACAGCTTTCGGGTAGCTTAATGAGAATAAACCATGTGGGTGAAATTTGTGCCCAAGCACTCTATACTGGTCAAGCGCTTAGTGCTAGTTCTAAGGATATTCAGAAAAAATTAAAAAAGGCGGCAGGCGAAGAAATTGATCATCTCAATTGGTGCGAGCAGCGTATCCATGAGTTAGACACTCACGTGAGTTATTTGAATTCTTTCTGGTATTTAAATTCTTTATTAATTGGTTTAGCTGCCGGTTTATGGGGTGATAAGGTGAGTTTAGGTTTTTTAGCTGAGACGGAACATCAGGTCGAGAGGCATTTATGTAAGCATTTACAGAAACTACCGCTACAAGATAAAAAAAGTCGTGCTATTTTGGAAAAAATGCGTCAAGAGGAATTGGAGCATGCACTAACGGCCGAACATGCTGGGGCAGTTCCCCTCCCTTTAGTCATTCAATGGATTATGCAGAGCTTGGCTAACTTTATGTCAATGGTTGCTTATCGGATTTGAATTTAGGTTTGAAACAACAAGGTGAATTTTTGCAAATATTATTTAGAACTTTATTGCAATTTTGCATATTAAAAGCATTCGTCATTCTCATAATAACGGGTATTCTCTGCTTTTTGGTGTCTGTTTTCTATCAAAAATATCAACGACGTTTAAATAAAAAATCGCCTACTTTAACTGTTGCATTACTTGAATCTATTTATAAACCGTTAATCGTATTGATTGCTACTACGGGTATACTTTTTGGCCTAGAGTCCCTGTGTATGGCTTGGAGAGGTATTACTAATGATCAATTTCATTTAATTCGCAATTTGTTTTTTACAGTTTTATTTGCATGGTTTTTATGGCGTTTTGTTTCTTTTTCTAAAGAAGCTTTTCTCATAAGTAATAAAAAGGGGAATAAAGCTATTGATAAAACTCTAATCCATGGATTGAGTCAAATTGCAAAATTAGCCATCATTATTTTAACTATTTTATCTTTATTTCAAACTTTTGGCTTTAGCATTGCTGGGATATTAGCTTTTGGTGGTATGGGAGGAATCGTTATTGGTTTTGCCGCTAAAGATCTATTGGCTAATATATTTGGTAGTTGTATGCTTTTTTTAGATCGACCGTTTGTGATAGGCGATCAAATCGGTTTGCCTGCACTTAAAGTAGAAGGTGTCGTCGAAGAAATAGGTTGGCGGGTTTGTAAAATTCGCGCTTCGGATTGTCGGCCGGTATATATTCCAAATGCTTTATTTTCAAATTTAGTTGTTGAAAATCCTTCAAGAATGAAATATAGACGATTTTATTGTCGAATTAGTTTGCGTTACCAGGATTTATTGAAAGTACCAGTTATTTTAGAGGATATCCAATCAATATTAAAAAATACTAGCTCCATTGATAAAAACAGATCGATTACTGTTAATCTTAGCGAGCTGGGTAATACGTCATTAAATTTATTAGTTATCGCTTATACCCATATTGTTAACGGAACGGATTTTTTAAGATTACAGCAAAGCTTATTTTTGGAATTGTTAGCTTGCATTAGACGTCATGGTGCGGAGTGGTCCTTCCCTAGTCATAATATTTATCTAAACAAAGAAAGTGCCGAATTTTTTAGTGCTCAAAATCAAAATGATAAATAATAAGAATATAAGGATGAATGAGTAATTTAAATGAAATTAAAACTGAGCATCATAGGCTGTGGTCGTTTAGGCAAAGTTTTAGCGACTCTATTTGTAAAAACTGGATTTGTTTGCATTCAAGATATCATCAATTTAAATAATTCGAGTAGTGAAAAAGCCGTTGCCTTTATTGGTCAGGGTAGAGCTTGTCAAACATTTAGGCAACTTGAATCAGCCGATTTTTATTTAATTTCTACACCGGATGATCAGGTTGAGTTTATAGCAAAGCAAATAGCTAAACAAGGAAAATTGAAGCGAGGGGATGTTGTTTTTCATTGTAGTGGATTATTATCTTCTAGTTCCTTAAATTCGGTGGCTCGTTTCGGTTGTTATACGGCGAGTTTACATCCATTATTTAGTTTTTCTGAGCCATTGATGGATGTAAAAAATTTCAGAGGGACGTATTGTGCATTTGAAGGAGATAAAAAAGCATTGGATATTTTGTCTCCATTGCTTAAAGCCATAGATGCCCAGCTATTTTTAATTGAAAAAAAAGATAAACCGCTATATCACGCCGCGAGTGTATTGGCTTCTAATTATCTCATTACGTTGTCAGCTATGGCTAGTGAATGTTATTCTAAAGCGAGTTTAAGTGAAGAACTATCAGAAGATATTACGTTAGCGCTGATGACTCAAGCCCTAACAAAAGTTCGTGCATTGGGTCCTAGAAAAGCGTTAACAGGGCCTATGGAACGGGCCGATAGAGATACTTTAAAAAAACACCTAATTGCATTAGAAGCTTTTCCTGAGTTAACAGATATTTATAAAAGTCTAGGAAAAGCCACATTAACATTGACTGGACATAATAACGCCCTAAAAAAAACATTAACGCAGCTTTTATTAAGTGGAGATTTAAGTGGTTGCTGTAGCTGTTAATTTGCGAATTTGGGCTAGCAAACGACTCTTATGCCTAGCCGCTTTGTTTTTATGAATAAACCCTTTATCAGCCATACGATCAATAATGGGTAAAGCAACCTGATAGGCTTCATTAGCTTCAGTTGCTTTTCCAGCATCAATGGCGACAACGATTCGCTTGATATAGGTTCGCATCATTGAGCGACGGCTCGTATTATGTTGACGGTGTTTTTCCGCTTGTCGTACGCGTTTTTTTGCTTGTTTTGTATTGGCCAATGGACAATCCCTCCTGCTCCTGAATTAACGAACGAACTTACAGTAAATTAGGTAAGTTTGAGTAAATAAGCAGCAATCATGCCCTTACAGACGATATTTGTCAATCCATTCAAAGTCGTCTTTAAGTCGCATTTGACATAAGTTTGATTTAATTGATCATTCTTCAAATGAATTGTTGTCATCTTCTTCCGAGTCGTTTTCAACATCATGATTTTTATTAGATTTTGTATCTGAAAAGGGGGAAGGATGATCGTTGCTTGCTCTTGTTGATTTAACCGATTGCCTGTCTTGGAGGTTATTAGGTTCTTCTATTTCATCGTTTTCTTCATCTGTATTATCATCTTCGCTAATTCTAGATTGTATCGACTTAGCTGAAACGGGGAAGGCCTGTGATGGGTTTTTAGACGTATCTGAGGGATCATTTTGACTGCTCGATTTTTTTTTAGGGACAATAATGGCAGTAAGCGCTTGTGGAGAAGTAATAGTAGGTATGGGCGAAGAGGGTATTAAATAATAATCTAGAAGTTTACGAGCAATTTGTGGTGCCGGAGTAACACTATTTTGAATAACTATAGCAAGGGCAATAGTAGGGTTCTCAACAGGAGCGAAGGCGATGAATAATGAATTATCACGTAGTTTAGTAGCAACCGTCTTAGTGTTATATCGTTCATTATTTTTTAAGCTATAGACTTGCGCTGTTCCAGTTTTACCTGCCAAAGTATAAGGAACACCTGGAAAAAAGCGTTCAGCCGTCCCGCCGGGGGCATTAACAACGTGTTGCATTGCAGTACGGATAAAACTTAAAATATCCTGGGGTAAACTTACTGATGCTAATTCCTGGGGCTTAGTAAAATTTACCGTTCCATCGCTTTGGTGCCAGCTTAATATAACATGAGGTTTCCAACGTTTTCCCCATTCAGCGAGTGTGCTAACCGCAAAAGCAAGTTGTAAAGGTGTTACTAAAAGGAAGCCTTGACCAATACCACAATTTAACGTATCTCCAGCATACCAGGAAACATGATAAGTTTTTTTCTTCCATTGAGGATTAGGTAAAATTCCACTGCCTTCATCAGGAAGATCGATAGTAGTTGGGTTGCCAAATCCAAAGTGATGCAGTGCGGCATAAATTCGACTAATTCCCATCCTTAGACTTAAGTTATAAAAATAAATATCAGAAGAAACAGTCAGTGCTTTGAGTAGATTTACTTCGCCATAGGCATGGCGTCGAAAATTATGATAAATCCGTCCTCTTCCATTAATTTGAAACTCACCGGTGTCGTAAATGCTAAAGGTAGGTGTGATTACCTTCTCTAGAAGGGCTCCAGTACTGATGAAAGGTTTAATGGTGGAGCCAGGGTGGTAAGTCCCACGTAGCGCGCGGTTAAAGAGCGGACTTCCAAGTTCATTTTGTAACAGCTCGTAATCCTGTTGTCGAATTCCACTCACAAATAAATTAGGGTCAAAAGTAGGGTTGCTTACAAAGGCTAATACTTCACCGTTACGTGGATCCAGCGCCACAATAGCTCCTTTTTGATTGCCTAAAGCGAGTGTTGCCAATTTTTGTAAGTTGCTGTCTATAGTTAAAGTAATGCCTTTTCCTGCTATAGGTCGAGTTTGTTTTAATATACGTACGATTTGACCGTGAACATTGGTTTCCACTTGCTGATAGCCGACGGTGCCATGTAATTGAGCTTCATAGTATTTTTCTACGCCTGTTTTTCCGATGAAATTACTTGCACTATAATTTACCAGATCTAGATTTTTTAAATCTTTTTCGTTAATTCTTCCCATATAGCCGACGATAGCAGCAAAAGGAGCGCCTTGAGGGTAATAACGAATCATTTGAGCTTGTATTGCCACACCAGGAAAGCGATATTTTTCTAAGGAAAATTTAGCAACTTCTTCTTCATTTAGTTTTAAACGTAAAGGGATCGGTTCAAAACGATGATGTAGGCGTCTTTGGCGGTTAAATTGCTTTAAATCTTCAGTATCTATTTTGATAAAGCAACTTAATTGCTGAATAGTGCTATCTATATTTTTAACCAAATCAGGTGTAATAACCAGATTAAAAATCGGCTTATTTTCTGCCAATAACACCCCATTTCTATCATAAATTAAGCCCCGGTTGGGCTCTATCGGGATGAGACTCAATTGATTCTGACGAGCTAAGGTCGTATAAAGTTTATGCTGGAAAATTTGCAAATATATTAATCGGCTTAATAGTAAACTGCTTAAAATTGCTATGCCAATAAGAATAGCAATCGCTCTACGTTTGAATAATTTATGCTCTTGATGAGTGCTTTTAAATGTATTAATTGGTTTGAGCATAAAATAAGCGCCTTAGTTTTTACACTATCCTCAGTTCTATTTTAGATCTCAAGAATCCCTAATGGTGAAAAGATTTTTATCATTAATCAATGTCTTAGCTTAAAAAGGCATTATTGTAAGCAATCTGATGACATTTTCATTTTGCTTATCGTTTACAATAATATTCGGCTCAGTTCAGACCTGGTGCACATATCATCAAACCATTAATTTTTCTGAGTATATAAAAAAGTAAAGACTTAAAATAGATCTAAGTTAGAAATATGATTTCTTCACATGAGTTATTTATTAAGGCTAAGCAGTTTATTCCAGGAGGGGTTAATTCTCCGGCGCGCTCGTTTAATGCCGTAGGAGGGGAACCAATTTTTTT